>Ga0123342_1000403_pt1 | contig 67177 bp, 30 predicted proteins | sample Turbeawhitnodule_FD_89960 | JGI IMG/M metagenome (GOLD analysis project Ga0123342, IMG submission 89960) | Root nodule microbial communities of legume samples collected from Mexico - Turtle bean Mexico white nodule | ecosystem: Host-associated > Plants > Roots > Nodule | place: Mexico: Nepantla... | reverse complement strand
CCAACATCAAGGAGAGCACGGAATGGCCTCCTGGTATCAGCAGGTTCAACTGAATAATCCTCTCCAGTGGCCTAAAAAGGAAACAAATTAACTACATAAGATGTGACAACAAATATAAACACAGAGCATAGCAAACTCCTGTACCTCAACATTTCCTTCATACTCCTCGTCCATTTCAAGCTTTTTAAGCACACGTCGTGCCAACAAAAGCCCAGTGCAATAAGCTGGACACAGACACAAAAGCGTGAGAAACAGTCACAAAAAAACTCGAATGATAAGAGGGTTGGGGAGACAGACTTTCTAAGAAAATACCTGCAGCATAGTTTGTAAGGCCTACTTCGAGACCATAGCGTGGCAGCTCATTTGCATATGCTGCAGCAAGGACAATATCGCCAGCAATGCTAGCAGATGTTATTTGGGCGATGATGTCCTTGTTGGTCTAATAACATGGTCAAGGTTTTCATACAAAAATATATGCCAGTAAAATAACTTCAGGTAACAATATGATAAGCCCAAGTATTTCTTGCTATAAAAATAAGACCATTAATAAATTTAGGAAACTAAAACCATCTCTTCTTCATAACATTAAAGTAGGATACAAATCGAACCACAAAGCGATATTTTGGGGTGTTGTACTTGTTCTTATCCTGGTTAATCAACCGAATCCTGGCTCGGTAATCGGTTTTCCCCTCTGCAATGATTAAAAATCACAATCATGAAAATGTTTGCAAGAAACATCATAGACATTAAACAAAAAAAGCAAAACAAACAAATCACCTCTTCTTCTCTTGAACTTCACTTGATATCTCTTGAAGTAGGCCCTTGATTTCTGAGCCTTAACAAAAACCTTTAATATGAACCAAAAAATTGTTGAAACAGATTGTCAGAAAAGAGGCATAGATAGCCACACACCAAGCAGAGTTTAATTCAAAATACACCCATTACAAGATACAAAATGCTTTAAAACTCATAACAAAATACAAAAAGCACAATGGGTCGCAGGAAGCAAAACTCCACCATACTGAAACTTTCGCCTTGAACTATTAACAGTCACAAACTATAAAACCAAAACATGGTAATGTGACGAAACTTAATCATGGATAAGTGGAAATCAGATTCCGCAACGAGAGATGCTACGATGATGAAAGAAAATACGCACCATTGCCGCTGAGCTTGATCTCTTCCCCGAATGTGACTGTGATGGAAAGGAGAGAGATTTAGGGTTAGCAAAATGACCTTGCTTATAAAACGCTGTGTTTTGGGTGGGTTTGTTAGTAGTCCCTTTAGGGTTTTGTAGGCCCAAATATATTAGATTTTTTGGTTAAGCTGGACCAGTCCCTTCGATTTTTTAGTATTTCTTCCTGCACCCCATAAGTTGTACGTGCACCCCTTTATTCTATAAACCCAAGGCTGTTTCTTCCTGCGAAACAGTCTATACCCAAACACCTTTTTTAAATTTTTTTCAATTCCTCTTAGTGGAATCCAAAGCCTCTAGATTACGAAATTTAGAATATAAAAATTTAAATTTTATGTATTTTTTATTTTACAATCTACAATACAAAATTATATTATTGATTATGTAATTTAAAATATAAATATATTTGTGGATTGTGATTTTATATTTTGGATCGTGTAATTCAAAATATAAATTTGTATTTTGTACAGGGCTTGCAAAAGTATATTAGGAAAGATTTTAATATTATTGTTTCGATGAATTTATGTGCTTTAATAATTTAGCTAATTAATTGTTGTACATGAAGGATTAGAAAAAAAAAATATATTACTCTCTTAATGTTACAGAAAAAAAAATGTATTAACATACACGGTGAATAAGTTTTTGGACGTGTAAAATATATTTGGACCGTTAATTTAAAAAAATATTAAATATGTCTGTAGAATTTTGTTTATTAATTTATTCATCTAAATTTTAAATACATCTTTTAGTTTTTATTAATAATAAAAATAGAAGAAAAGTTAATATGAATAATTTAAAAAAAAAAATGTCCGTTTCTATAAATTAAAACTTGAATTGTTCCATTTTTTATAAATTTTAAAAAATGAGTTATGCAAGGCAAATTTAAGTAATTGTTTTAGGCTAGATTCTTCCTGTTGCTTATGAATTGGGACATACTCTATCTCTTTTCAAATTTTCAAAATTACTCTTATTTTTTAAATAAAAATATGGATGAATTTAAGAAATTGTTTTAGGCTTGGTAAAATTAACTATGATTAAGTAAGCATGGCAAAAATGAATGCATCTTTACTGCAATCAATATTGTTGAACAATTCAATGTGTATGAAGATACAATCACAGCAGTGCTTTCACAAGCAAGAGGAATATTTTTTTTTTATATGGATATGGTGGTATATGAAAAACATTTACATGGATAACATTGTTCATTGCCATTAGATCTAAATGAATAATTGTGTTAAATGTAACGTCTTTCACAAAGAAAAGTTATTTTGTAATCATGATTTTGTATTAATAAAATAATCCTATTTAATCATTGATATATTTCAATGTTTGAAAAATATAGAAGTATGGAATTTTAAATTAATATATTTGATTCTATTTAATAATAATTATCTATTTCGATTAATGTATATTTCAATCATATTTGAAGTGTAAAAATCTTCGGTCTAAAAGTTTTTTTTTGGAACGTCTAATGCCAAAATGATGGAGAGCAAATAGAGATTTGTGCAATCTTAAAGACTTGCGGTTTACAAGCTTAACAATCATCATTTCTAAAGATATATAAAGGATTTAATGTCAGCAAAAAAAAAATACATTTACAAAGTCTATTAATCATTGTATGCTTCATTATAATATCTAATCATTCAAGTTGTGTTCTTAAATAATTGTAAATACTTCATTCAGTAAAGTATACCTAATAAGCTTATATTGTTTCTCTTTGAGAGTGATTTTCTCATATCTTGAGAGGTCGACAAGACTAAAACTGGTTTTGGAGAGATTTGTGTACTCGTGTAACCTGTAGAGGTTTGAGTATTTATTGTAATCCTTTGCGATTCCTCTTAAGCAGCTAAGGGAGAACTGGACATAATCCAAGGTTTGCGATGAACTTGTACAAAATCAGTGTTGTGCTTTTCTCTTTGCTCTTAGACGCCTTTCTTGTGTAATGTAATTATCTTTGAAATTTTAGTTTAGACTCTATTCAACCCCCTTCTAGAGTCGGTTGTTCCTACAATTGGCATCAAGGTTAACCTCAAGATTAGTTCTTCACCAAACTTGAGGAAATATCCTTGGTGAACTCAACGAAATTTGAAGGACAAGCTATTAACGGTTCCTTATTTTAAGGGTGTGAAGTATAAATTGTGAAAAGTGAAGATGATTGTTTTCTTGGTATTCCGCTATTAATTGACCCTTATTTAAGGGTGTGAAGTATAAATTGTGAAAAAGTGAAGATGATTGCTTTCTTGGTATTCCTCTAGATGTTATAAAGGAAGATACTCCTTTCCAACTTGATTCCCTTGATAAACTACTTCGTAAATTTTGGGATAAAAAACAAATGTACAAATATCAGCTGAACGCCAAAGCTAGTAATAACTGTATGATAACTTTCAATTTTTTAGTATTTTTTAATACTAATTGTATTTCCTTAAGGTTTATTTTTTCATTTTTTGTTTTTAGTTTAGATTTATATTTTCTCCAAAAAAAGTAGAACGCATAAAAATTTCATTTTATAATTTTTATTTTGCATAAATCATCTAATGTAATATTTTAATCTTTTGAAGAGATGATTTGGAGTTGTAATTGACCTAAGAATAATGGAAGAAGTTATTGAATAAGGAAAACTTGGAAATAGAGAGCTCAAATGATGAAAAAATGCATAAACGGGCTCTAATATGTCAACAATAAAAGAGAAAGTTGCAAAAATTAATTAGGATATTAACAATTGGGGTCACTAATTATTGAAGTTGAAACTCATTACAATGTAAAAACTCTATAAATAGAATTAATTACATAGTACAATAGAGATAGAGAGTTAGATAAATTAGAATATAGGATATTCAGAAAAAGTCACAAAAATGAGTTAAAGAAATTTTCAGTTTTTTGTACTTCAGTTTCTCTATTTTCATTTTTCTAATTCCAATAGAAGTTCTTAATTTTTTTTTAATATATTCGTTCGTCATTTCTCTTTCGTTTATCTTATTCTTTTTAGTGTTTCTCGTTTGAAATTTATTCAAGTTTTGGTATTTAGGTTATTTGCGAAACTGAATCATGTTTGGCGATTGTCTGTTTCATGTTTCTTTCTTTAATTTTATAGAATTTTATTTTCAACTAAAGTATTTCTCTAAAGAATATGCAAAATGATTAGTTTTTTTGAAAGTTTGTACGTTATTCTATTAGTTAACAAGAACTCTAGATATAGGTTCTTACAAATTGAAGGTAAGAACATTAACCATGATTTACGTTTTCATTTTTTTTTAATCCAAAACCAAATATCAGTTTATTACTTAGTTGGTTATAAGTTTTTTTGCACTTTAATTTTCTAACACTTTAATTTTCAACAATTTACATTTCTAACAATTTAATTTTCTAGCAATTTATCTTTCTTGTCATTTACGTTTTCTCCAATTTATGTTCAACTTCATTTTTCTGTCTGTAAACAATTGTTCTAAGATTATTTGATAATTAAGTGAAGGTAATATTGTATAGGTTATGTTAGACACTCTAGCTCGCGATTGCATTCTAGATTGTCCAACGTGATTATTTATTACTTTTCTACATAAATTATGCATAAACCGCATTTGTTGGTCGGATTCGCGATCGCATGTTAGATCATTTATTCTAGTTGCATTTTGCATATTTATACTTTTTTGTCTAAACTTCATTTCATTGCATTTTTACGTTTGTTTTTACATTTCTTGTTTCAATTCCAATTTCTCCCTTTTAATTTATATACAAAAGATTTCACACAACTAATTTCATTTGCTACATGTATTTCTTTGAGAATTCGACCTAAATTAAGCCTATATTACATTAGGAGAACTTAGTTTTATTTTGGTATCTGGATGCGACTAAACAGGCTTTATCAGATGGTGTCGTTGTCAGAGATAACGTGTCAATTGAAGTTCTTTGTGTCTTTTGTTTTAATTTATTTATTTTTGTTTTCATGAAAAAAATTTCACCTTCCACTTTAATTGATATTTGTTTTGCTAACAATTCTTTCTTTCACAAAATACTAATTAGACGGTTTGAAAGAGGTATATGACTAGAAATAAACGAGATATACTATACCCTTTAGACCCTAAGATTGAAAGGACCTCAAGAGATTGAATAATGTAATAGAGGGTAACCATATGATTTTTTATACTTCTTCAAGCTCAGAACTGGAACACCTTGAATAAGAATCAATGGCGGCGAACAGTGAAAGAACCTTGAAAGAGATTGGTAACCCAATTATTGGCTATCAACCATTATGCATTCAGATGCCAATCATGCATGAGGGGACACTTAAACACGAACTCAAGTTCATGTTGGAAAAGATTCAGATGCCATTAATACATTTGCTTCCAAAATTTCATGGCCTAGTTGGAAAAGATATTCACAAACATCTTAAGGAATTTCATGTAGTATGCTCAACCATGAAACCAACTTATATAATTGAGGACCTGGTGAAGATGAAGGCATTTCCATTTTCGCTGAATTAGACAACGAAAGATTGGATTTATTTGTAGTCAACCCCAATAACTACTTGGACTACAATGAAAAGAATTTGTTAGAAAATTTCTTTCTAGCTTCAAGGACAACGTCTATCAGAAAAGAAATAAGTGCTATACTAAAATTGAATGGGGAAAACTTGTATGAATATTAGGAAAGGTTCAACAAGCTATGTGCTGTGTGCCCAAATCATCAGATCAATGAACAACTATTAATTCAATACTTTTATGAAGGTCTTTTACCAATAGAGAAAGATGTTATTGATGCATCAAGTGGAGAAGCACTGATGGACAAGATGCCAGCAGCAGCTCGCTACTTGATCTCCAACATGTTGAGAAATCACAACAATTCAATAAGAGGGACGCCTTAAGATCGGTGAACGAGTTGTCCACAAATTTGAACTCATTCCCATTCCCTAAGGTGCAGAGACTACAATCAAATGGAGCAGCAGTTCAATCCCTTTTCAAACATATATAATCCATGGTAGGGAGAATATTCCAATATGAAGTATGGACCGTCTACCTCCAAACCCTGTAAGAATCAGTAAACTCAGCAACAAATGAACTTTCCTCTAATGCAGTACTAACTATTCAACCAAGATTTTTAATGCCTCAGGCAAGGACAACCTCAACAGTTTCAACAACACCAACAACATGTATAGAATAACTCTTTGGAAGAACTTGTAAAACAAAATGCCCTGCATATGCAACAAATCCAACAATCCTATCAACACCTATCTGCCACAATGAATGACTTGAAGATCCAATTGGGGCACTGTAAGTGAACTTAAGCAACAAAATTTTGGAGCAATACCTTCTCAACCCCTGATGAATCTGAGAAGCAATGTAAGTTCTATAACATTGAAAAGCGAGAAAGAATTCAGTGCAGAAAAAGAGAAAATCTCCACTGATCAAACAGCCCCGCTGGAGCAGACAATGTAGAAAATGCCATTACCCTTTCAAACAAGAGCTACAGTAGCACAAAAGAAGCTAGAAGGTGACAAAGAGTTGATGGAGATGTTTCAAAAAGTAGAAATCAACACTCCATTGCTGAGGCTATAAAATAGGTTCCAAATATGCTAAATTTTTTAAAGAAATTTGTACTTACAGGAACTTGAAAAATACAAAGGTGCAAACGGTCTCAACTTTATGTCAAAACAAAATACCCTAGAAATGTGAAGATCCAGGTAATTTCACTATACTGTGCACTATTGGAGAATTGACAATAGCAAATGCTTTATTAAAGCATTTATCAATGTAATGTCATCAACCATTTATAAAGTACTCAAAGACTTAAAACCCTTCAATGTGATAGTACAACTTGCAAACAGAAGCACTGCCCAACCTCTGGGTGTGCTTTAAGATGTATTGGTGAAGGTCAACCAATTGATTTTTCTAGCTGATTTTTATATTTTGAACATTCAAGAAGAAAACTTCACACATTAATTTAGGGAAGACCGTTCTTAATGACTGCGAAGACGAAAATTAATGTATACAGAGACACTTTATCTCATTGGAATTTGGAGATGATTTAGTTCAGTTCAATATATCCGATGTCATAAAACATCCAATGTAAGATCATTCCATGATTAGGGAAATCTGGAATGTATTACATAAAATTAAAAAAAAAATCAATTTTGACATATGGACATATTGACTTGGAAGCCAAAGTTTTCATTTTAGTAGTTTTTCTTTTCTTTTTAATAGTTTAGTTTTCTTTATGTTTACATTTTCTGTTTTGAATTTTTTCTTAGACATAGTTTTGTTTTGTTTATTTCTTTTTCGGTTGCTAGTATACATGTGCCATTTTGTTTTTAGAAATTGTCTTATGTTCTTTTGTTTACTAACATTTTATTTGCTGCCGTTGAACCTCCATGTGCAGATTTGATTTCTCACAAATGTTGTATACTTGAACTAGCACTTATGAAGATTCTGGAGGAAGTGCTTAAAGAGCTTAATCATCCATACATCAGAGAAATTAGAACTAATCTCTTTCATTCTATTTTGAATTTACTTTGATTTTAATTTCTTTATGCTATTAATGTGTTGTTTTCTTTATTGCTTTAGTTTGTTGTTTAGATTTAATTTGCTTTTGCCTGATATTTTGAACTATTTTTACCATTATGATACTGTTTTTTTTGTAGTAGAGGGTCTCAGTTTAGGTAGAATAAGGAACCGTCTAATAGGGTTTTTGGGTGCGCGTCCAGGGGCTATCTTTTAAAGAAGTAAGATAAGAGAATTTATAAAAAGGTTGAAGTGCAAATTATAAGTTAATTTTAAGTTTTAACTACTATAGGAACTTGATTCATTTTTTTTCTTCTCCAGTAAGTGATATTTGAGAACTTTATTCAAACAGCCTCTTTCATCTCTACTGTCGACCCAACCATAGTTCCTACTTTTCCTACTTGTTATTGCTATCATAGATTCATAATGAAAATGAAGATAATATGTTCTTCAAAAAGAATAGACAAAGAAGGTGACAGTCATGAAGATGAAAAGAAATTAGTGAATGGCCATGATTATGACAGTCAATGGAAACATTGTGGAAGCTGTGATAGTGCCATAAGAAGCAGCCCCGAAATGTGTTTCTCCTTTGCCTGCAGGAGATGAAGTATAGATTGGCTAAAAGCAAAGGTCAATTGAAATTGTAAAAGAGTAGGATTATATCAAAAGACTTGCATACAAGAGGTAAATGTCTTGGAACGAAGCAAATTAAGTTTCTTTTGGTTGAAAATAATGTTACAAACTTGCACTCGTCTTGGTGTTGTATGTGTATCATATTAGCAAGAAAACAGCGAACACTTCTTCAAGAGTCAAGTAAAATATATAAAAAATTCAAAGCCAGATAGCAAAATTGAAGGTCTGTGAGCCATCTCAAAGTTGCATGATTTGGGTCTAGCTGACAAGATGTAGCAATCAATGTTGTTGGATGGACAATACCAGATCCAGATTCATAACATAATAGCTAATCCAATTGATATCATATTATTCCAGTATATTGCCATATAAATCTTGAGTTCTCAAAAAATGACTGGGGGATTTTAAGAAAATGCTTCATACTTGAGTCAGGACCTTTTTCTTTCTTCTGAGTCAATTTGTCTCCAGGGGTTGAGAGCTTGTCTAATTGCCTGAGCATCCGGGGAATTCTCCCAGGCACGCTTTTCCGACTCCAAAACAGTTAGAGTTACTTTATCATCTGTACAAATACAAGGAAAGCAAAAATTGAAACAAAATCAAAATTTTATATAGTCAAAATCCTTTGATGAAAAACAATCATGGGGGTTATCGCAATGCCTAAGATAACAATTATAAATTCTCTTGATAAGCCAAAACAAATATCTAGCAAACCTAAAAGCCACATCTTTTTTTTTTCTTTTAATCCGCAAAGTGTTAGTTGTTAGAGGAGTATTCAAATCCACAACCTATCCCACTCTCCCCTTCCATTTTTACCACCAAACCAACCTTCCTCAATAGGTCATCTCAAAAGATCCATATCATATTAACGAGAATGCAAAATTATAATAAATTTAGAAACCGGCTTCCACAAGAGCATAAAATGGAAAATCAAGAAAATGGTAATGCAGGGCAAGAGGGGTTAGAGAATAAGAAAGGAAAGTTCTCACACAGAAGCCAGTTTTGATCATGAACACCTCCATAGAAGCCCCAACCAAAGCAGATACAACCCCAATCTTCAAGTACCAATCAAGAAACTTCGTTTTCAACTGAACGAAATGGAAACAATGATTATTGGAGTTAAAATCTGAATAAACAAATGGTTAATTGCAAATCAACACCACTTCTGATCTAACAGAGCTGGACATAGTTAAACTTATAGCTAACTGTTTAAGTACAAACTTACTAGAAGCATTTGAAATAACTACAGCCAGATAAGGAGTAAATTGAAGGAAGCAGAGGACACATGTGATTCTGAAAAATACATTAAACACTGGAATTGATATCAACAAAAGATTTTTCACCAAAAGACAAGCGAATAGAGAGTCAGCCAAGATCCAAACGCATGATTAAAAACCTAAATTCTACAATGCTTAATGCTGATTATCAGATTGTCATTGAATTTAACTAAAGCTCGACCTGAAAGAAAGTAATCACTAGCTGTCAAAACGGTTTAAAATAAGAGAGAACGCAGTGCACATATATTCCCATGTATTTCGAGATTTTCCGACAAAAACATCAAAGTGCAGGGGCTTTAGTTCAGTTCTCTCTTATTCATTTTCTAAGGTTACCAAAAAACCGAAAGATAATACAAAGAGAGAGGGGGAAAACTAACTAACAGTCTTTTTCTTTTCTTATTTTCTAGAGAAGGAAACGTAACATTAGAACCGTGGGGAGGGAGGAGATGCAGAAATGGTGAGGGTTGGGCAAGGAAGGAATGAACGGGGGCCAAAACAAATGAAGCTTTTTTTATACGACTGAAAAAAAGAGATAAACAATTTATTACATAATAAATTACATAATAGGAGTAAAAAAATAAATTTAAGCCAACAACATTTTACAATTATTTTTTTAAATTAATTGATTATAATTTATAACTATTTTATTAATTTTAGATGTTCAATAAAAAGCATTATATAAGAATAAAAATGCATGTGGATATTTTGGAAGCACTGAAAGCTTGGTCAAATATCATTTAGCTACCAATTGCTGCAAACAGTGGTGCAATTGCAAATACCATTGATTTCCTTAATATTCTTATTCTTGAATTTTAAGAAAATAAAATAAATACAAACTGGTCTAGGATAAGTTCTTGAACAGATATAGAAAATTTGAATTGCATTATTTAAATTGATGTAATGAAACATTTGACATACAATTTTCACATGCCAGAATTAAAAAATAATAATTACATTCATAATTGAGTCTATTAAAGGTAGACAATCTACGCTTATAAGCCCTGCCATCAGAGATGGTCTTCAATTATATAATTGTGGGGAAATTAATTATTAATATAAACAAATTTCAAAATACCAGGGAAAGTAAAATAAGGAAAGTGTAGATAAGATCATACCGTGGTGATAAAAGGTAACAAAAAGAAAGATAAAGAAGAATAAGGAATGTGAAATAGTGTTTGCAGATTATACAAGTATTATCAATTATGGTTTAAGTAAAAATGTATGACTTATATGATCAGGATTTCCTGTTTGTAACTGAAACTGCAAACTGTTTTCCAGGTTATAAAAAGACATACGAATAAACTATTTGGCAACAAGATTTTGCAAACTTATATGCTTAAAGAAATGTCTAAACCTTCTATTTTAGCTTCAAACAGACAATTATTATCTACCTGCCGAAAAACATAAAATAAAAACTATCTAGAGAGATTAAAATTTAAAAATATAAATAAAATAGTGTAACAAAATTACCTTAATCATTTAAAAACTTAAGTTCATCAAGCTCTTCACTTTATATTCACCTATTTTGAGGAAGAAGATGAGCCATGTATAGATTATATTCCAAGATCATACATCCTCCAATTCCAAGTTCCAATCACACCAGACATCCAACTCATTTGATAGAGGAATTCCTTGAAACAGATGCCCTTTGTGTTAATTCTTCAAATTTACGAGTAAATTCCCCTGTTAGCATCAGTATTTATACAAATAAATATTAAGGAAAAAGAAAAAAGGAAAAAGAAATAGTTGTTTTACTAAACAATCCTTCCCCTTCAGTAACAACTTTTCAGTTCCATCAATGGTAATATAAATACATATATACAGAAGAAAAAATATCAACTTTGATCTTATACAGAAGAAAAATACAGAGAAAATAGAAATCAGAAAGAGTGTGATGAGAGAGATCTTATAGATCGGGCAACAGAAGAAAATATCTACCTTGATTTCTCTCTTGGAAACCACCATCAAGTGGTGCAGTACAAAATCTTCCACCAAAGATGAAAATTGTATAAATCTTTTAATGTCTAGAAAAAATGAATTGGCCTTTGACACTGGAGATATGATGCATATCTAAACTGGTATGTATATATATGATATCTCTCTTTCAACACTTGACCAAATAAGACAATAGAAGAATGCAACAAAGGAAAACTCTCAATTCTTTCTGTCTATTTATTATGTATTTGCAGCAACAAGTTTCACTGTTTGGAAATATGTGAGAGGCAAAGTGCAAATGGTGAAGGAAGCGGAACTAATGCCTCAGACCAAACACCAATTTAAAGGGTTCCACCCCAAAGATGAGAAAATTCAATTCATATAAACATTTTTCACCTAATTTCTATGGTGATGGTATATAAGTATCTCTATATAATAAAGCATTCATTAGCCTTGTTATGCATCCCTGCACCTCTTAAAATTTAAATAAGACCAAAGGGGGGAAGAACATATTCAGTCTGTCCTCTTCAAGAGAACATTTCAAAGTTGAGAAGTTAAGGCAGGGACTCAATGCACTAAATAATAAATTTGTGCAGGCAAAAATTACTAAATCAATTTTATGAACAAATCAATATGATGAGGTTTTATGGATTATTTGAATCAGTTTCACTGATTTTCTGATCCAACCAACCAGTTGGGCCTTGTTTTCATAACAGAAATTTAAAAATTAACAGAAAGGGGAAAAGAAAATGTAAATAGTGACAACATAATGATGGTTCTTTTCCAACATCCATAAGAAGTAAGCCAAGTGACGCCACAGGACACATCAAAGTATTAATTGACAGACCCACGCATACAAGGAACCTACTTTTCTCATTAACAATTACAACAGAATAGACATACAACAAATTAATTGACTATAAAAGCTATGCCAAGTGCTTGGAGAGATTAGGGTTAGCTCCCCTAACCTCAAAAATCACAAGTCTTAACCATAAAACACAAATAAGTGCTAAGCACTTAAACTACCTCTTTTCCATGGATGGACAGTGAAAATACTTTCAGATTGGGTTTAAAACTCCAAGAGCTAATGGAACTATAATTCATTTTAAGAACCTTTAAATTTAACAGTTCTACTACTTCTTAATAAGAGACTTAAAATAAAGAAGAGTAACAAAGTTTCTTCTCCTGCATATTGGTTGCAGTAATGATATTCTCTTGGCTAGTCATCTACTCACCATTGCAGCTTCTAGCAATGCAGTCACAAATAACAGAGCAGAAGAAAGGAAGAGAGAAGGAGTGAATAAAATAAAAGGAACGTAAAAAGAGATGTTATATATGCACAGCAATTTGTGCTAGTTGAAAGTCCTCTAGGTCTTCCTAACAGGAAAATTTCCCTATGGTGAGGGGTTTTGAGTTTATTTTTCTGTGAGAGTCCAGCATGTTAAATACCAAAAGCTGTTAGATGAGCTAAACCAAACACACAAATATGTGTGAACATATATATATAAATTCATAAATGTTTAATACAAAGAAACTATCTAAAAGTATCATATATATTAATCATAGGATAATCATCGTCCTCCAAATGATCTTCATTTTCATTAATATCATCTCCACCATGTCCTTCATCATTATTAGCAATTGGAGGAACCTCCAAATCATTCATGGATGTAGCAACACCACCTCTACTAGCATCATCTTCTCCAACTTCAAATAAGATGTCTTCATCTAAACCATCAATGATGTCTTCATCTAAATCATCTAAACTTGAATTTGTTTCATTTTCCTCCCCATTCCATTCATCACCAGAAGAAAAATCATCAATATTATAATCTTTTGTTTTCCTAACATCTTTCTTCTTCATCAATCTTGAATTAGTCATCACAAACACCACATCATTCATGGTTCTTTGGAAACGATTTCTTTTCTTACTGTAGACCTAAATAATTATAAAATTAATTAACACATCATATTATCATCTCAAAAATAATTATAAAATCAGTTTCATAAATTTAAATTCTTACCCTTTCATAAGCACTCCAATTACCCTTACAACCAGATGAACTGCAAGTTAAACTCAATACTCTAATTACAAATCGTTGTAGTTCTGAATGTTCACCACCATATGATTCCCACCATTGTGATGGAGTTTTGGTCTTGAGTGCATGTTGAGCTATCTGACTACCAAACAATCCAGACTTGCTCTTGAAACTCTCCATTTGAAGATCAATCTTACTCATCTCATCAATGTCTCCCACTAACCTCTCCAAACAGTCATACATTCCCCGTTTCACCTTATAACCAACTTCAAACTCAGGATGATAGTGCAATATGGGATTAAAATAATAGCCCGTAGCATGCAATGGCCTATGCAATTGGTTGTCCCATATTTGATCAATGATTTCCCAAAAGGGAGTGTAGCTAAATAAGATAAAAAATAAATAATTTAATCTCCAAAACAAATCTATATTTCTAAAAAAATAAATTAGAAATAAAATATAAGTGAAAGTATTACCTTTCAGTAACTCCATTGAAAAGACTTTGTATCTTTTTTTTCGCAATATTCATCTCTTCATAAATAAATCCCATGGCTTCTTTCTCATATGAATCCACCATGCCCAACACCTTAATTAGGGGAAGAGCACCCCTCAAGCAATTCGAAATATTTTTCCAAAATCCTTTGTCCAATATCAAATTTTCCACAAATTGTCCATCTTTAGTTTTTACAAATGGACTGGTTTGCCACTCCTTGGATGTGAACATCCTAATGAGTGATCCTTTATTTTCATTCAAGCATCCCAAAGTCAAATAAGAGGTGACAAAACGAGTATTGGTTGCTCTTATCAAATCTGTTCCTGTAGTATATTTGTGCAACAAGGAGATAAGATCACTTCTTGAGTAAATGTATGTTTTGATTTTCTTACCATTGGCTATTGTCTCATGATGGAGTGGTATTTTATTCTCAAAATCTTTCAACATTAGAAAGATGCAATGGGTTGCACAAGGTGTCCAATACAAATTTTTCCTCTTTTGCATTAACAATTCCCCAACTGCCTTATAATTTGCTGCATTATCGGTTACAATTTGGATGACATTCTCTTCCCCAACCTCATCAACAAGATCATCCATCATCTTGAAAATTTGTTCAGTTGTCTTGCATATGTTAGAAGCATCAATAGACTTCAAAAAGACAGTCCCCCTTGGACTATTTACTAGAAAATTAAGTATAGTCCTCCTCTTTCTATCCGTCCATCCATCTATCATTATTGTACATCCAGTTTTTTTCCAAAAGAGTTTATGTTCTTCCAGAATCAAATTAGTCTTCTCAACCTCTTGCTTCAAATATTTCACTCTTATTTCATGATATGATGGTGGCTTAAATCCGACACCCTGTTTAGCAACTAAGTCAATCATCCTCTTAAATTCTTCACTGTTTGCTACATCAAATGGAATAGCATTATTGTAGAAGAAGAGAGCAATTGCTTGACATGCCTCCTCCCTCTCACTCTTCTTTAAAATGGAATTAATAGTAGTTTGAGTGCCCCTCCTCTCGAAAATATTTGATGAGTACCCAGTCTCTTCTTGACTTGATCTTTTTCTAGTATTGTCTGAATCACCCATACTACTACGGTCTTCTCTTGATATTGATTTCTTCATCATGTTTTGCTGCAGCGAAGTAACAGTATCAGTCCTTCCACTTGCCATTATAATTATCAGCCACAACAATAAAAACCTAAAACAAAGTAGAGGAACAGTTTGGCAGCCCAGCTGAACTCCAAATATAAAAAGACAAAAGACCTCTCTTCCTCCCGCAACGCTAGAAAAATGAAAATAACAGAGAGAGGAACTACAGCAGGACCAGAAGAGCTCCGATCCAGCTACCTACTCACAGGATCGCTCAACCAGCTATCTTCCATGCGAGTCAACATGTTTTCTTCTAAAAAATAGTAGGATCGTGCCCGAGTACACTCACGATTTTCACAACATTGGTTAGGCAGTTAAATGATGATGAGAGCGAAAATCTGACAAACTAATAATCTGACATTGTAATATGTAAGAACAGGGAGCCACTAGAATTTGACCGGCACCAACGGATTTATACTGCTTGCAGAAGATCAACATTCAAACCTAACCTATATGCTTTTATTGCAAAAGTTGAAAGTTGACATCGAACAAGCCTCAAGCATAGCCCTGCAACAACTTACTCATAACAATTCCCCCATCCATACATAACCAAAATTTACAGCGATAAACAAACCACGGAAACAGACCATCCAAGATGGAAGGAATAATCAAAGAAGTTAAGAACGATAAAACAACTTATCACTAGGGCAAACAAATTGGTCTAACACAGCTCCAAAACTCTATCTAACCTTCTAACTCAGTAACAGTAAAGGCCACAACAACACGTGTCAAATCAGATGGAAACATTTCCTCAATCAGAACTCTCAAACACGTAATCTATGTGGTAAAAGATTAATAATACACACAAAAAATACAATGAGATACCAATTTAGTAATACACAAAAACACGTTTCATCTTAGTCCTAAGAACACGATGCAGAAGAAATGGAAAGAATTAGGACCTGACTAGAAAAGGAGCAGCGCTAATGAACAGCGACTGCGGGAGAAGCCGCCGTGAAGGTTGCCGGTGAGAAGAATCACGTTTAGGGTTTGCTATGATGCACTGTTTTAGTCAGTTATGCAAAACAGGGGCATAGTGAAGTGACGAATCCAAAGCACATTTTGCATAGTATAAATTATCTTTTATGTTTATAGTATATGTTTGAAAAAAATTAATAAAATATCCAATGATAATTTTATTTAAGTATTTAATAGTATGATAATTAAAAATAAAGAAATTATTTTATTATTATTATTAGTAATTAAAATATAATATTTAATTATATTATAATTTTTTATTACTAATAAAAACTATTTTAGATATAAATAATTTATAATTTTAATTTCTAATTTAATTAATATAATAATTAATCTTTAAATTAATTTATATTTAATTAATTTCTTATAGGGTCAGTTTTAGAATAATAAAAGCATTTAAAAGAATCTCTTAGATTTAAAACTTGCACATTTTTTTCGAAAACCAAATATATTCCCAATAAAACACATTTAGTACTAAATTTAAATTTATTTCATGAGTAAATACTTGGTAATAATAATTTTGTTTTAGTTTACTTTGTACTTTGATAGTTATATTTTAAGTTTACTTACTTTTAGATTAATTGTTATATTCTTTTCATACAAATAACACAAAATATGTATAATTTGGAACGATTCTCAGAAAAGGCAGCAAAATGCTAAAACCCTAAACCCCAAATTGAGCTCAGGTCCTCACTCTTCGTCTTCAATGGCAACATGTTTTCTGAAAACCACACCCAACTTGTTCCACAAACACCAAAATTATCTCGCATTCTTCGCCAATAGCACAAGTACAAGAACCAGTGTCCCCGTTTCGCAGAAGAGGAGATCGCGTTCGTTCCCTGTAGTGTCGATGTCAGCCACGCCCGTTCAAACTTCTCTCGTAAAGTCTGCACCTTCGTCCCAAAACACGGGTATTCCAATAATGGTAATTCACTAAGAGGAGTTCATTTTGCAATTTGCATTGCTTTATTAAATTACTGATTCTCCAGTTTAAAACAAACGGGCACTGAATAATTATTGTTGCATGCAAGTTCTTACGAATCTGAGTCATAACTATTAGTATTTAGTATTCCTGACATGCTTATTTGTTTTACTTTCCTTGTTTAGAAATGCCATCTCTTAACTTATATATGCACTTAAAAAAATGAATTGAGACTCTCCCAGCTAAAATACCCTTAATTTTGGTACTATCAATCTCATCTACTATGGGAGAAGCTCATTTTACTTTAACTTTTTTATCTTTTGTAATTGACTGCGGAGATAAGTTTATCCGAAGAGGGGTTAGTTGCAAAACACAGTGCAATTAGCTTACTTGCATTTAACTAAATTTTGTTTAGGTTAATGCGTGTACTGGAAAAATGGGAAAGGCCGTGATTAATGCTGCGGAAGCTGCTGGACTACTTGTTGTTCCTGAGTCATTTGGCCGTGAAGAGGAGTCTGGAAAGACTTTTGAGATAGGTGGAAAGGATTTTCTTGTGCATGGTCCTTCTGACAGGGAGAGTGTTCTTTCATCTGCCCTTGAAAAATATCCAAATTTGATTGTTGTGGACTACACAGTACCAAATGCGGTTAATGGTATGTAATGTATCTCGAAGCATATTTATAATTGGACTGAAATGGAGGGAGGAGTGAGTATAAAATTGATGTGGATTGTTTATGGGAGAGAAAAAGAATGGAAAGAATTTATTAAATGGTGTGGTATACCCTTCTATGATTTCTCTCTTATTTTCATTTGTCTCTTTATCTCTCTTCTCTACACCTTTAACTTCCACTTTATTTTTCATCTACCTTTTTTCTCTCGCTCCTACTAATAATCAAATCATTGTTTTTTTGTTTTAAATTTATTTATAATGTAAACTATCTCTAAGATACCGTCTTTAGTGAGCTGAATCATGTCTTGTGATTCATGTAACTGACTTCTTTGGGTGAGACAAGGCATTGCTGTTGTTTTATGACGTAAATTATGAAATCTTACTATCATGAAAGAAAACCTGATGTTTCAAATTCTTATATCTTTCATGTTTTTCTTCTGATTTATCTTAAAATGAAACTTTTTTGGGTGCACAAATCTACAATTGACAGTACAAAATATATGTACACTCGCTTCTCATTGACCATTGTACTTTATGTATCTAAATTCCAGACACGTGGCCTGATTCTATGATCTGTGAGTTGGAGTGTTTTATGAAGATTTTAATAGTATTGGAGCTATTTTTGAATTCATTCTCATATGCAGGCAATGCTGAGCTATACTGTAAGGTTGGGGTGCCCTTCGTGATGGGAACCACTGGTGGAGATAGGGACTTGTTGCATAAGACTGTTGAAGACTCAAAGAATTATGCTGTGATATCCCCGCAAATGGGAAAGCAGGTATATATATGATAAGGAGAGAAATTTGATCAAACTTCCATGTCTTTAACAGCCTTGTATTTTGTTACCCTTATGTTGCTATATTTTTTCTCTTTAGGTTGTTGCTTTTCTTGCAGCTATGGAAATTATGGCAGAGCAATTTCCTGGAGCTTTCTCGGGGTATTCGTTACAGGTAACTCTTGCATTGACATTTGGGGCTTGGGAAAGGTTTGATGCGGAACACTTAGTTATCATAGTACACCATGTTTGAATTGTCTCTTTTCAGCCTAACGTGGAAATACAAAATATTATTTTGTGTTTTGTGGGGGGAGGGGGCACTTATCCTTTTCCTCCACGTGTCTCTTTCTATTCTGTTTTGAGTAAAATTAAAGCTCACTAAAAGAGGTTCAAATAGTCATATTGTACAAATAAATCGACAATAGTTTTAAAATGTTTGAAACTTGAAATGACTGCTGCAACTAAATTAGGTGCTTAAACTGCTACTTGGTAGGACTGGTAATGCTTGTTCTAGAGAGTACTGTGCTGCTGTCGGCAATTGGAAAGTGAGTTACAGTGATGCTGAAGTTGCTATCATATGTATTGCCAATACAAAAGTATTAGAACATATTTATCTCAGAACAAAAGATAGTATTTCACATTCTAGGTGCTACTTGTTTTTGACAGGGATTTCTTAAGGCATCTTGTTTTATGTTTAATAAAAAATGTTTGGATTAGTGATTCTTAAGTAAAAATGTCATTGAGTTTCGTAAACCTTTTAATTCTAATGATGCTTCTCTTTTAATTAATCTTTCTATTTGATGTAATATTAAAATCTGATGCAATCATCAAAGATTGTAGGTGCTGGAGTCCCATCAAGCAAGCAAAGTTGATGCATCTGGAACTGCGAAGGCTGTAATTTCTTGCTTCAACAAACTGGGAGTGTCTTTTGATATGGATCAGGTGTGTTAGATGGAATTGCATGGTTGGTTCGTCCCTGTATAGCCTTGTATACTCTTTACCGTATCCTTTCTTGCTGAACTGCGTGTGCATCTGTGTGGTTTTGAATTTATTAGATGAACATTTATCTTGGTATTTTACCGGTATAGTTCACTGTGAATTTTTTCTAGTTGTCAGATTGTCTTTTTCTGTGAACTCGCAGTTAAGGTTAGAGTAACATGCATAACTTCATATTGCCAACAAGTTGCCAATTGTGGTCTTCATATTAAAAGAACTATAAATTCTTATTGAATTTTTTTTCTTTCCTTTCGTGAATTTCTCTAGATAAAATTGATCAGGGATCGCACACAACAACTTGAAATGGTTGGAGTCCCAGAGGAGCATTTGTCTGGTCATGCATTTCATATGTATCATTTGACATCACCGGATGACACGTAAGGATTGATATTTTCATTTTCTTTTATCATGTTTTGATACATTTGTACTTGTCCCTAACTACTTATCCTTCTTATATTATGTTCCTTTAAAAAATTGTTGCAGGGTTTCTTTTGAATTTCAACATAATGTTTGTGGTAGATCAATATATGCAGAAGGCACTGTTGATGCTGTATTGTTTCTTGCTAAGAAGGTGCTTATACTTCCTTATGATTTAACCATCTTTTGTGACTATCCATTGAAAGGAGCAAAAATATAACAGAAGAACAAAATGATAAAGTTGCTGCAGAGTATTATTTCATTCACTGGAAATAATTACAATGAAGGAAAAGGGGTCACGACTCTGAGCCACTACTACCTACAGCAACTGCAAACAGAATTTTAGAACAAGACAAGAAGGACCGAGAGAGAGAGAGAAAATCTGAGTAGTAGAAGAGTGCACATTCCATTCCCTTTTTCTCCCCACCTCCACTTTGCTTAAATCATGCCCTCTTCACGTGGTCACATCACTTATTCCCTCTCTTCTATCTATTGCTTTGCCTTTGCAATTGAGTCCCTTGCATCCATCTCAACCTATGATTGCGGATGCCCTTCATTAGTTAAAGCAATTGGTTAAAACAATTGTAACCACTAGCGATTGTTCTCCTTCTTCAACATTCCTGAGATATATCAGTACGACTGCACCTTGCCTACCAAAGAATGTCATACCACAAGACTATGGACTAGTTTGGAAAACTTCTCCATAAGAATTTCTGGGTGAGAAAATAAAAAGGAAAAATGAAATTTTCTTCTTAATGTGTTAAAAGTAGTTGTACAAGTAAAAATAAGATTTAAGAAAAAAATTAAAAGCAAGTAACTTATATAATTAACATATGCTGCATTTGTTTTGCACGTTGCTTTAACCATTCACTGTATACACAATCCTTTATTGTTACTTCATGTATGCAGATTGAAGCAAAGGATGAGAAGAGATTGTATAATATGATTGATGTTTTGGGAGAGGGTAATTTGCGATAAATTTTCACTGGAATCTGCACCAGGATGTCAACAACCGTAGAACTTACAATAAACGAGATTTGGCATTCTGTTTTTTGGGACCAAGCAATTTTCATTGCTGTATTTAAGAAAGCTTAAGATATGTAAGCACTGTCTTATGGGATCAATTTCATCATTTTTGTTTCCTTTTATAATTTCTTTTCTTAAACTTGTCGCTTGCAATGGTTATTTCTTCATAATTTTTTTTCCAGCTTCAATCATGCCAACATGGTAAAAACATATCACAACAATACAACTTAAGCAGCAGTAAGGAAGAACGAATGGAAGAGAAGCATAGAATTAGGGATTTCTTTTTGCCAAAATCAAATTAAAACTAAAAAATAACATTTTAGAAAAAAAAATAAAAATTAAAGCAGCTTGGGACAGTTGGAACGGGTTGTTCGAGAAAAATTACAAATTTAGCTTTGTTTCACGATTTTCTTTTAATGAAAAAAGAACATGGAAATTGTTACTTGGTTATGTGATACAAATGGATTGTAGACATGTCATTTTTCTATCTTTAGTGTTAAAAATATTATTTCTTATTTTTTAAAAAAATTTAAAAGAAAATAAACACAGTCCTACTAATAAGGCCATCAAAGAAGAAAATATTATAAATTTAAGGCTTTCCTCAATCATTCAACGGCATTTACAAACCGTAGGTGATGTGTGATCCCGTAATATAATATAACATAATCAACTAAACTAAGATTAAATTGATATACATATCTTTTAAGCATAATCTTAAGTTTGATATTTGTAGACAGAAAAAAAGTGACTAAAGAAAAATCTCACCCAAATACATAAGTTTTAGTAAAAGTTAATCGTATCAAATAAATTCTCTGTTTAAATATGTAAATTAAAAGAACCTATTTCGTTTGAATTTTGTAAAATAGCTATTTTCATAATACAATTAAAAAGTGGAAATTTATAACAACTTTTTATTTAAATTAATGATAGAATGAATTTCTTCAGATAGTAAGTTATTCCCTTAATTGATTGTAATTTAATCAAATTATCTTTTAATAAATTTGGAGCTTTGAATGTAAATAAATCATATTTTACTAAAGAAAAAAGGGAATACGAAACTGGGAAAGAAATGTTGAATAATAATAATCATACATTAGATATTTTCGAGTTTAGAGTCTAACAGACGAGTTTCTCTCTAAAATTAATTGGTAAAATCTATCTCATATTTTTCCAAATTTTTATTTTTCCAAATTTTTATTTTATTCTTATACATTAATTCATTTGATTTTTTTATTTATTTATCCAAACACGTCTTATTTTACGATAATTCTTTTCTAAAATAAAACTGAAATCCAATCAAGATAAAATGACAATAATAAAAAATTATAATATTACCTTTGTTATAATATTAATAAATTAAATAAATTATGCAATCCAACATCTGCAAGTTTTTTTATAATAAATAAAAATTAAAATTAAAATTTAAATACAATAATAAATAAAAAATCTGGAAGTACATTTATAATAAATAAAAAGATGAAATAATAATAATTCAAGTAAGATTTAAATTATTATAAAAGTAAAGTAAAAAAACAAAAAAAAAATATAATATAATAAAAAATATATAACATATAATCATATATGTATGTTATATTTTTCCTTTAAAGCTCATTATATTATATAATCAATAAATTAAAATACTATTTTAATTTAATAATTATTATATAAAATTTTAAAAAAAAATTATAATAAGTAACAATAAATAAGAAAATTAAGTAACAATAAATAAAAAGAAAATCTAATTGATAAAACATGTTAATTAATAAATAAGAAAAAAGACAATCTAATTGACAAAACATATTAATTGATAAAACATTTCAAGCAACAAACAATAAAAATTAAATAATATAATTTTCTTATTTTAAATCATAAAAATTAAATAATATAATTGAATGTTGAACAATATTGAATTATAATGTCAATAATTTTAAATCATCATTATAATATATATGAAAGATAGAAATTAAATAATATAATTGAATGTTGAACAATATTGAATTATAATGTCAATAATTTTGAATCATCATTATAATATATGAAAAATATGAAAGATAAGAAATTAATTTTGTAAGAAAAAAAAAGAAAGTAAAAATATTATTTTGTTTAAGAAAAAAAATTTCCTTTGTGAAGATTATAATCATCCATTATTATTCAAATTATAAAAATAAACTAAGTCTCTCAGGAAGGTTTTATTTCAATCTTAAAAAAGATATATTACTATATACATTTATTTATAAAAAGTTATATTTTAACATCACCAATAATTTGACAACTAATATATTAATATTTTAATAATATCTTTTATTTTAACTTAAGTACTAATATATATTATTATATTATTAAAGTGATTTATAAAGTGGATTGTTTTAAAGGTGTTAAAGTATACTTTTGTTATTTATATTGTAACATCAATGTTTTTTTATCATTCAGATTATAATCTCTAAAATTAATTCAATCCAAATGAACACCGGGTAGTTACAAAGACATGTTAAAAGTTAACAATAGCCACAACACGAGGAATTGCTAAAAAAGTATACAAACCAAAATCAAGAAAAGGTGAGAATACCTCCTCAACTCAGATACCATCAGATACCATTAGAAAGTTCACACCAGTACAGTTAATACACAACCAATTATACAGAGGTTGACAACCCTATCTTAAAATCTAAACTAGATCCCTAATACTCTTCAATTTACAAACTTCTTTAAAGTTGTCATCCATTTCTGTCAATTCTAATAAAATACAGAGTTTATGTCCTAAGAAACTGACAAGCAAAGAATTAGTCCTGGTCTATAGATGGATTTAGGTTGTAAAACTCAGCTGATCCATCCTCTGAAAACTGTTAGCACCAAGCTGTAATTTTGGGCTTGTAATATGCCAAAGTTACATAATAAGCCAGTGCAATTACTGGTTTCACCCAGCAGCAACAGCATCAGCTCTAGGATTTGTATCCAGTAGTTGATGCAGCTTTGCACCAGAATTTGGTTTGTTCTCACAGAAATCACTCTCATTCTCTGCACTTCTATCATTAGAACTGGAATTATTAACTCTTGATAGCAAATTTTCAGTACTTACAGGTGTAGACCTCTTGCTGTCAATGCTGTCCAAAATTATCTCTTCCCTTTGTCCCAGTTGAGTAGTTCTCAATTTTTCCTGAGTCAAAATTAATGAAGTACTCAATATCACAGAATACCTATGAAATGTCACAACAGTATAAAAGGAATATTGCAATACCCTCAATGCAGAATTTTCCATCCTCATCTGCTCAGAACCTTCAGTCAATTGAGTTATTTCTGACTTCAGTGACACATTTTCAGCAGTTAACATCTCAACTTTTCGTGCCAATTCTTCAGTCTCGGCCTAAAAATAGAAATAGGAGCATTAGTCATTAACTTTTCTCTTGTCAGATCAACCCTTTTCCTATTTAGTTTTTCAATTTTAATTTTTGAGGGCTACATGCACAGAAGTGAATAAGCATGTGATAGTAAAGAAACCAAACAATTTATGTCTTATACCTGCTTCCTCAGCCTGGACCTTCTAGCAGATTCACGGTTAGATTGTTTCCTCCTCTCCCGTTTCAGCTCACGCTCATTCTAAGTAATTCAAGAATTCAAAACATACACACAGGAGATCATTTACCATCAGTAAAAGATTGCGGGTGCAGCATAATTATTCTAATGTGTTTCACAAGCATTTCTGTGTACTAAACATCATCTGAAACATTAGGAACCATTATCTGACCATACCTGTAACCAAGCTTCAGGAGGCACAGCTGCACAAGGTTGTGGGGCACTCGTGGGATTTTCCTTAGAATGAACAGTCAATGGTTTCCTAAGCTCCAGTGCTGTGGTCATACCTGAAGAAATTACAGGACCAACTAACTTTCCTGCAACACTAGCTGGTGTAGCAGACATAACCATTTTCGAAGATGTAGTCTCTTTGGAAACTGGCCCATCTTGTGTCTCAGTTTTCCCTTCTCCATCTGCTTGGACAGTGCGATAAAATATAACCATCAAAACTTAAGTTGACAACTTAACTCCTCAAATTAATAGCTTTAGATGGTAAAAAAAATCACACTCTGGATGCAAGTAAGCCATTTTCTTGACAATTTCTTACAAAGGACACCAAAAGCTAGACTGAAATTAGACTCAAAACCAGGTAAATGCCCTCCAAGTATCAACTTATCAACACCCTAGTACCATACTCAATGATCTAGTTGATATCAAAAGTATAATTGTGATCCAAGACAACTCTATCATTCATCAAGATGCAACAGTGAATACGACTATTAGAGTCATACCAGTGGTTGATGTTTCCTCTCGGCTTCTTTTCATTTTTGTTTGATTAGCCTGAGCATAAAACAGAATTTTTCAATTTGTCGTATCATTTTAAATGAAACACTGTTAGTGCACAAGGACAACAAAAACATATTAATAGTGAGAAAGTTCTCACCCCTGCAGTGTTGCCATCACTTCCATCGCTAGAACCCTCAGTATCCACACTGTTCATATCATCATAAAAGTATTCAGTTACTCATATCAACTTACTAGTATAACTCCTGGACCAAAATTTTTTTATGCGGGAGAATAGGGAAATAGAGTTCATTCTGCTAATAATCATATAGAAAGAATTTGGATACACAAACCTCTGCGACAGCCTGTTTTCAGCTCCAAGCTCCGCACTCTCAGCATTGCAATTGCCTATTGACATTGCAAGCCCATCAAACCCTTTCAATTTTTTCATTAACCCTTGATCAGTATTTCCAGATAATTTTGTTGGTGAATCTACACTTGAAGGAGTCCCAGCCTGCATCATTTTACCATGTTAAACTCATCATAATTGATAGTATTCAGGGAATCAAGCATAAGAACAGGAACTAAGAAGACAGTTAAGAGAAAAATCAAAACTTACAGCAGGTGGGGATGGAACTCCTTGACCGTGTGAATGTGGCCCCTACATTTTACCAATATAATTCATGAGTGCATACAAATTTTCCAACCACGAAGGTTTATTACGTTAGGAAGATCAAAGAATATAGAGGTTAATAACAGCTAAAGTGCACCCACATATGAATAACATGAAAATACAAACGATATTCCTAACCCTTAAAGTCCAGATTTATAAATAAAAGTAAACTTATAATCAACTAATCCATGGACTGAAAATTAATAAATATAAATTGTTACAACTACACACATACAGAGTACACTTACAATAGCAACTGCAGGGTGAGTATAAACCCCTCCAGGAGAATAAAATGCTGCATATGGTGGCCCATAAGGTGGCATCATAGGCTGGAAGAAACAATAAGTTAGCAAATTATTCATCCCTTCCATCTAGAACATAAAACAGGAACATCCAAAAAAAGCACAGAAATGGTAATGGTAAAGCAAAATAAATGTTTCTTGGGGCACTACCTGTGGTGGACCCCACATGTATGGGTGTGGAGCATGACCAGAAGCCACAGCCGAGTTGAAGTATGGAGGAATGTTGACTCTCGGCCCATAATACTAATACACGGCAAAAATGGTCAGCAATTCGCAAGTGGGAACAAAATAATAGGTTTCATCAGATCATTAGTTTAAGAATAACTAAAAATAGAAATACATGGACTAAAAGTGTTGATTGATCAAGTGAGAATACTGTTTACAATATTACAATCTTTTATTGGGATAATTCTTAAACTACTAAATTTTTTAGAACAGTTATTTTATTTAAATTAAAGTGATTTAGCTAAAACAATAACTTTGACATGAAGAGTTATGCAATTAAGGTGCAAAGGAAATGATGGCAAGAGGTAGGTAACCTGCATGGCAGCCCAATCAGGATAGACATGAAAGTTAGGCTGGTTTGTCTGATTGGTCTGTTCCTGTCAACAAGGTTAGAAATAAGTATTTAGGAAGAAGCTTTATAAAATGTGTCCTAACACATGGTACATAAACTGTTCTCGACTTACAGTTGTAGCTGGTGAAGAAGGACTTCCAGTTTTAACAGATTTCCCTTCCTCACTGTTTCCCATGAGGCAATCACCAAAAGAAAAGCACCAAACAAATATGTCCCAACAAGTTATTCAGCTGCATTCAAAGAAGCTATGTTGCTGTCAATAAGAAAATGTTGCAAGAAGGACTAAAATATAATAAACCAGGATTATAACATAATCTTTTACTCTTAAGCCTCAGGGAATGAATCACAGCATTACAGCAAAGGTGTGAAAAGGTTCTATCTAGCAACAGTACAATAACAGTGAAAATTTTGGTTTACAAAGTTAATGACTTAGTTAACATTCAGACAACATATACTACAAAATTAACCACTGCTGTTTGACATTATGCCGGTGTAAATATTATGCAGATAGCATCAAACAAATGTTGCACTTTTCTTGCAAAAAAATACCACAGACAAAATGAATACTCAGTCAATGACAGAATGGTAGAGGGTCAACTATGTCTTTTTGCTACCCCACAATGGATAGAAAGCGATGAACACAAACTACCAATGCATTACATAACAAATCAAACCCAAAAGGACAATCAGAGAACGAAATGACAAAAAAGCCCTCCAAATCAAAAATCCTTTTCCACTCTCATGGCGAGAGAGCATTATTGAGACTCTGGAATTTGCCACTAGAACCTCCATACTTTACAATTTACAGGCTTAACCCCTGATCCAAAATACCACCTTCTCTTCTTCCCTTATTATTTCTTCCAGCTACTTAATAGAGGAAAACTAAATTCACAGAAAAAAATTTCAAAACAAGAATCAAAACATATAAAGCACCAAATTCAGATATTTTAACTCAAACAACACAAGATCCAGGGCACTCAAAACTCTAATCCCTTTGCTCCATTAACTAAAACATATATTTACAAAATACATCAACAAAAATCACGCTATGCTTCAGTTTCGGTTGTTTCTATAAATTTGTACCACCGTTTTTCCCTAATCATAAAACTTCAAACTTACATGAACCCAAAAAACAAAATCAATTCTTTCTGAGCTAGAATCACAGCACCGAAACTCCACGTAGCTGAAAGATTAAGACACCGAACTCGTCGTTTCAAAGGAGAAAATTCGGAAACGAAAATCCCACAATGAAAAAGCGAAAAAGGAACAACAATTGGTTCTGGTGGGTTGGAAGTATCCTGAAATTAAGGTTTGGAGAAACAATTCCGGTGGTTCTCTCTCTACTTTCTCTCTCTTAAAAAACGAGGGAAAGAGCTTGCTTGGGTTTCAGAGAGAGAAGGAAGGGGTGGTGAAAAAGAAGGAGAGGAGAGAGAAGGGGCAATTTCCACGTCACCATACACGTGTCGTACACAGAAGCATGCGTATGCCTACGCCGTATATACGGTGGGTTGGGCGAGTGTGGTGGTTGTTGAGGTGGCCATTAATTTATTCCAGCGTCATCGCCATCGTACACGTGGTCACCGCTTGTGGGGTCCACACCAGTTTATCCGTCATGTGGGGCTTACGTGGTCTTTTGGATATAAACACTTTTTTCATTAATTAATTAATCAGAAGATATTTAGTACCGCTAAAAATAATAAATTTAATAAGTGGTTGCAATTATCTTTCTCTGAATAAATATTATTAAAATGAATGCTGATGTAATTCTACTGTTAATAAATAAGATAATGTTTGCACTTAAAATCTATATCCTATACATTTTTTTTTTATATATTTGAAGTGTTTCTTAATTCATTCTTTTGAACATATGTTTTACCATTTGCCAAAATATATTTTTATAACTCTTTCTTCTTATTTAACTATTGTTTTGCAGTTTAAAATCTTGAATACATATTAAGACATACAAGAATGTGAATTAAAAAAAAAATTATTAGAAAATATTTTACCATTAAACACACCTTTTAAATCTATAGCTTTTATATTGATTGAATATTTTTTACCATGATATCGTTACATGTTATTTGTTTTCAATATTTAGTTAGTTTGTATTTTTACAAATTTTAATAAATATAAAAAAATATATTAAAGAATAAGATTCTAAAACCTAACAAAATTTGCATAGATTTAAGTGAAACAATATTTAGCGTTTATTTAGGTTTCAAGTTTTTTAATAAATAAATATATAGGTGGAAAGAGAATTTTTAACATCAGTATCTAATTAAGCCTTTTGGTAAAAAAAATCATTATAAAAAATAATTATAGATATTTTAAGTTCAAATCCAAAAACAATGTTACATAAAATGGTTTTGGAGTGGAAAAAATACTTGCAAATATTTAAGTTTATATTTGTAGTATTTTTTTCAGTAAAGATTTTATTTTTTATAATATGTATAATAACTCTGACATTTAAAAACTATATTAGGCTTTTAAGATAAATATTTAATTATGATTGAAAACTGCAAAAAAAGAGAGTAAAGTATTCAAAATTAAAAGAATTAAAAAAATAAATATTTTAAAACCATCTTAAATACTCAAGAATCAATTAAAATTGAATTTTTGATGAATTTGTTATTTCATTCGTTTCTTAGTTGAAGTTTTATATTAATTTTTTTAAGCAGACCAAATTAAATTATTTATACATTAAATTATAATATTATATATTTAAAGTTAGTTAACAACCAAAAAATATATTTATTAATATTTGTTTTATATTAATTGTATTATATCTATAATTTTGAGAACATGTTAACAAAAATGTAAATATGTATATAGTTTTTAATGTTAAGATTAGTAATTTATTTATCAAATTGAAAAAATATGAAGTAATTATAAAAAAAAACTTACTCTGTTTTTATTTTACAATTTAAAAAAGTTAATAATTTAATAATTATAAAATTAAAAAATCAAATCCAAATTGAATTATAAATTATTATTTAATTAAATTAAATTTTATATTAAATTAAAATAAAACTAAATTGAATAATTAGTTTTTATATTTGATTTGATTTTTTTTTTAAATGAAACTAATTCGTCTAAAATAAAGTATATGAAATGCAAAATATAATTAAACAAAATTTAATGAATCCTTCTGTTAATCTTTTACTCTCCCAAAAATTCTAACTAATTTTTATTTAATGTGAATAACTGACTCAAATGACATAATATGACTCATTTGTTCATTGAGATTGTGTTTGCTGTAGTTTTATCTTCCTTTTTTTTTTTTTCATATAGAAAATTAAAGTATTCTATCTGAATAGTTTGAAAAGTAAAGTTTTGGAATCAATTTATTCAAACAAAACATTTAAGTAATCTAAATTTTTACCATTTTACAAATTTTAAATTAGTCAGCTAAGTTCAACCCTAAATATTTAGTAGGTTGTGTGGTTACCACGTTATTTTTAAAATATATATTAGTAACTCCAATAATCAATGTAAATAATAATTTAAAATACATCCTTATCACATCACTATATAAACAATTTAATCTAAAATTAAATGTTATTTGGAAAAAGTTAAATATTAAAAGTAATTATTTGGAATGAGTAAAAAGGTTAATTAAAAAAAAAAATTGTTAACACCCTCTGCATCAGGAAACATTTGACGCTGTCAACGTGGCAAAAAATATGACGTGGCTATTACAAAGTGGATTTTAAGCCTAACTCAACTCCATAAAACCGGTTCATAGGGTTGAGGTTTGCACCCACTTATATATAATGAAAGGCTCTAATCTCTAGTCGATGTGGGATCTCCAACACACCCCCCTCACGCCGAGACTGCCAACTCGTGCGTGGGACTATATATTTTGGGTGGTCCGATATATATTTTGGGTGGTCCGATAGCGGCCCGATAGCGGGTGGCCTGATAAGCCCAACAAATACTCGCTATGATAGGCTCGAAAGGGCTCTGATACCATATTAAGAAAGAGTGGACTATATATTATGGGTGGTCCGATAGCGGGTGGCACGATTGGCCCAACACAAACACTCGCTAGGATAGACTCGAAATGGCTCTGATACCATATTACAGAGTGGACTTTAAGCCTAACTCAGCCCCATAAAACCGGTTCTTAGGGTTGAGGTTTGCACCCACTTATATACAATGAAAGACTCTAATCTCTAGTCGATGTGGGATCTCCAACAGTGGCAAGGACAGTTTTGTAACAATAATGTTTTCATAAATACGTCAGAGACTACTTCTTTGAACTCTTGTCCACCACCATCGAGGACTCCGGTGACGCTCCTCTCATATCCTGGCTCCGTCGCCTCCTCGACGAGTTCCTCTATTACGAGGCCAAGTTGAAAGGTGTCGTTCTCATGGGTCGCAACCCCTTCCATATTGCCAAGCTGCCACTCGACAAGCTCCTTTCGGAGCTCCTCGACTGCGTCGTCAAATCACTCGACGTCTGTAACGTCGTCGCTCTCGACCTCGATGCCGTTAAGAACCTCCAGTGCCTCGTCGAGATCGTCATTGTCGCGCTCGACGTGATGGCGCACCGGAAACAACTCCGCCGTTAACAGTAAGGACCGCATGCAGTCGTTGTCGTGAACGATGGCGCGAAACTGCTCGACATTGAAACAGATCCACACAACTCTCAGAACTTTGCCATCTGATGATTCGACTATTAGAAACGTTGGTATAAGGCCTACCGTGGAATCGAAGACAAAACTCTTAATATGAATCGGTTAGATGACTTAACCGGTATATAAAAAATATATATTACTGATTTTTAGTAACCAGTATAAAATAGTTTCCGTGACGTTAAATATATTTTACTATGATAAGGTGTTAATATATGATGAGTCAATTAAAAAACAAGTGTTAGTAGTATTTTATCTGCTGTAAAGAAGCAAAGAAGGTAATAAGAGAAAGTGGAGTGGCAGGCACATTTTGCTTTGGGATGTGGAGAGCACTGAATGTCTGATGCATGCAGCTGCAGCTTTCATTTCATCTTTCACCTTCCATTTCCCATCTCACATCTCTCTCCCTCCCACTTCAATCATTTTTAGTCTATATTTTAAATATTTTTATTATACATTTTAGATTTAAAGTAAATAATTTAAATGTTAATTTGATAGTGTCATTTTTTAAATATTTCTTTTGGCCATTTTTTATTTTGAATTGACTGGTTTTCATAATTTCTAATACAACATATTTTTATTATAAACAGTAAGCTATTTGGTTGAATAGGTATTGTTGAGGTAAAAAATTAAGCTTTATTAGTTGAGTTGTCCATTTTGCAAAAAAAAAAAGTTAACTCTACTACACATTCTGAATTTTGGAATATAAGTAAGGATTTTAATACTTATGAAATTAACTTTTTTTTTAAAATTCACTTAACAATCAATAATAATATTATTTTAATAATTTTTATATAAATTTAATTATAAATTTACTTTATTATATATATTTTTTATTAAAACCATATTATCAACAATTATATAAAACTCTTAGAATGTCAACACATTTTTTTAATAAAGGTGGAAGGAAGATGCACTAGAAAACATGATGTTCAATATCCAAGTTAGTAAAAGAATAACAAAATAAAGAGTATAATTTAAAATATAAAAGTGGATATGAATTTTATAAATCCTATTTTTATTTAGGATGTTTCTTTTAAAAGGGATTAAAAGTTAAAATTTTATTGTTACCTTAAGTATGTAAATTAAAATTTTAATTATTTAATGATATATTCCTCGATTTTACCATCTTTCTAAATTATTTTTTTCTAACTTTTATTTTTATTTTTATTTTTCTTTAATTTCTTGAAGCCAATTCTCATCATTTTCTTGATCATGTAATGTCAATAATAGGATAGCAAGATAGTGTCAATCAAAATTCTAATCAGGATAGTAATGTGATTATCAATTCTAATTAATCAAAATTTTAATAAAAAGTAAGTTTTTTTCATTGTTCTCATCCTAAGTTTTCTTTCTTGGTTGAGTGTGGAGGTTTGTAATAGAGATGAATATAGAAATATATGTTAAAATAAGTTAGTCATAATATGTTTGGTCTGTAAATTATATATCTTGAAAATAAGTTAAGACTTTTCAAGATTTTCTAAGTTCTTGAAACAAATCCTTTAAAAACATATTAATTAAAGTTTGGGGATTGATAATTTTATTTTATTTTAGTTTATGGTTAGAGTTTATATGAATTTGGATCTTGAGTTGATATTTAATGTTTTAGAATGAGAAGAGAAAGTGAAAAATTATTTAGTTTGAGGGTTTGGAGTAGTCACTTCATCCTTGATGTTAGTTGGTTTTGTTTGAAGTCGTAAAGTGTTAGAGTAAATATTTTAGTTAAAGTAATTATAAATTGAATTAATATAATGGAATATTATATGTTGAATTGTCTATGATATTTCTTTTAATGGAATGTTGAGTTAATGACCAAATTTTGGTAAATATGATTTTTATTGTACTTATAATTTATGTTTGAGAATTTGAAACATTTTACTGTGGTTTATGTGTAATTAGTGAGGTGAGATTTTTAAAAAAAAATGAGTGTATTGAAAACCAATTTAAATTTAACTTATTATGATTACTAGACTTAATAAGAGAAGACATGAAGATAAGGTGGTAATGTTTCATTTCTTCTAATTTTTTTTTTCTTTTCTCCTCACTTCATTCTTGTCCTTCCTTTCCTCCATTCTTATCTTAAAACATTTTTATCTTAAAAGAGAGATTAAAATCCTTTTTCTTAATCAAGCATCATTTTCCCTATTTTAGCTTTAAATTCTCCCTCTTCTAAGATATGTACATGCACATGGTTTGAGGTTTGAGGTTTTTAAGATGCATCTTTTTTGTTAATATAGGTTTATATTTTGAGTTTATTGTTGATTAGATTTTGATTACTGAGGTAATCAAAGAATTCTCAAAGTGTTTTGTTTCATCATTTCCTTAAATGTTCTAGAAAATATTTTTACTAAATTTTAAGTTAGATTATAATTAAATGAGTAAATTTAGGTTGTAGAAAGCGTGCAAGCTTGTGTTATTTGGTTACTAATTTATGGGTCATTGAACAATTGAAATTTAAAAAATTAGTAATGGTAAATGAAGTTATATACAAATGCCTAAAATTTTTTGTACATGGTATATTTTTTTAGATACAAATGCTGTTAACCAAATGGTATAATAGATAAATAATGATACTTCATAATTGATTTTGGTTTACCTTGGTTTTCTATATGATTCCATTTGAATATGATTTTGGGATACTAGTGTAGCCTTTAATTGACCATATTGAATTACAATGTAAGATTCACTCAGCAGAATAAATTTCATTAAATGCAAAAAAGCTATTAAGAAAGAATTAGAATGTTCAAAAGTTGCATTTCTTAAGTTTAAATTGAATGTTTAATATTTATATAAATACTATTTCAAACATATAATACCAATTGTTGATTAATTTTATTAATGAAATCAATGATATACTTTGAGTGAAAGGTGGATTGTCAAGTAGGTAATCTAACTTGCATATGAGTATAATGTGTATTGAGTTATGAATTGTATGGATTAAATATGTTGAAATTTTTATTGATGATTTAAATCACATAAAGGATGCTATCAAGTGGTGAAAAACTTATGAAATTTTTCGTCACCTATCTTGGGGTGAAGAGAAACTAGACAAGTATGCATGAAGCTACATTTTCATAAGTGTAGAGCAAGTTGAAAATCAATTCAATGTTTAATTATAAAATTACACATTATAGGTGTTCGTTCGAATTCAGTACAACCTTTCCAAGTCCGACTATACTATCAAGTGTTTTGTTTATTTTTTTTATGCCTTTAGTACATAATGAGTACGTGTGTGATAAACTTATTAAATGAACTAAAATACTAAACCATCTGATAACATATGTTTCAAATTTTGTTTATATTTTGAAAAAATTTATATTCCATATTATATACTTATACTTGAAACATTGACATGTTTTTGTAAAAATGCATACGTATAGATATTGAAGTATGTAGTTATCTATAGGCATATGTATGAATTCATAGTAAATATTTAATTTATCTGTATATAAATTATTTTCTTTTATTTTAGTTATGATAATGAAGTTGTTGTAAATAATATGTAAACTTTCTAACATTTGTCCAAAATAAATAAACTCTCCAATAGACATTTTTATTATGCATAATAAAATAATAAATACGTACAGTTATATATCTTTAAATGATGAAAATAGAAGTTTTAAAGTTAAAATATCTATCTTGTTATTTTTTCCTTTGTTAAACATTATCATCATAATTAAAAAATAATCATACATACGAGGGTGAGATTGAAAAAAAGGATAATTCATAAAAATTCTTTTTATTAACACATCAAACACCTTTAATTCCTACAAAAGGCATACAAAAGCATTGAAATTGAAATAGTTATAAGTATATAACTTTCGAAATACTATATTGAGATCAAACATTTGAGACTAAACACTTATCATAATTTCACAAAATAACTAGTTTATCAAATTGTTCCACAATTTAATCTATTATGCATCTACAAATGTCAGACTCATCTCCTTACATCCATTGAGTCCTAGTGGATCTTTACCCCCGAATAGATATCAAGAATCTTCATCAACTTCTCACCACATGATATCTTCACCTATATGAGTCAGATTATTAGTAAAGTTTGAATATCTCATTACCAACCATTTCTAACTCAATACTTATATAATACTCAAGGTTAGGTTAACCTCATAATAATCACCTCTCATATAACCACAACATCCACTCAATTATATAACTTCCAAAATTTGATCTATCAACACCTCACAAGATACCTTTTAGTGTACAACTCCAAAAATAACACTACAAGAAAATCATTAAATAGAAACTAATTTGAAAGACAAAAACTAATTAGTCAATATATTGACAAAATTAAACACTATTTTAGAGAGTAGAAAATTATTGGAAAGTAGTTTCTAAATTTATAAACTAGTTTCTCAATGTATAAATCCTAACTCCACTTATACCTAAATTAAAATTTAAAATATTTTCTCTTACTTTGGTTTTTCGTGTAGCTTAAGAAAATATAAATTAAAGAGGATAAGGGGTTAAGGAACATCGGAAAATTTGTTTATCACTTCAATGATGATCCTACATCAAAACAAGGTTTTATAAAAGATTTTACAGACTTTAACTAGTTTGGAAATTGAATTTTAAAAGAGAAAATAACTTAAAAGTGAAAGAGAATAAAATATTGAAGAAGAACAAAAGGGAGGAAGAGAAGAATGAGTTGATTAATTCCATTTGTGAAAAAAAAATAATAACAGACGAGAATTTCTATTTACACCTCCGTAAAATACTAAGATCACTCATATTTCTTTGCTTTTGATTTTTCTGACTAATTTTCAATCCAACATAGCAATTCAAAAAAGCTATTATCATAAATACTCAAATTTCCACTCTCCAACCTATCTTAGACATAACATCACATACATATTTTAATTGCATAATTTAAATAAATTATAGTTTAGATATAAATTAAATTTAATTGTCATTATTTAAATTACTTCAAGTATTTATATTAAAACACCAAGTTCTTATCAAATTAGCTTATACATAAGTTAAAAATGAATGTTTAAAGAAAATTTACAAATCAATTACAGATATTTTTTTTCTAAAACATATTTATTTTTGGAAAAATTAATTATTTAAAAGCTAAATGCTAATGTGTAAAATATGTTCACCCAATGCTTGTATACATTTGAGTTTTTAACATGAACTCTTAGAATAAACATCCTGTTAATGTATAGTACTTTTAAGCTTAGAAAAGAATATTCCAGTTATGTTATATTTATTCTAGCTTTGTTAATTACACTTTCTTCTTTCATTATTCTTTTATCCAAACTTTGAAATGGGTCTTTCTTCAATATGTTTAAATAAAACATTAATATCATAGACTCACATCCATAATTTGATTTCTTGTGAATGAATTATTATTAATGTAAGATCTATAAAATTGTTTAAAAGTAGAAGTGGTATTACTAAGATTAAGATGAAGTATAAATATTTTATTATTTAAGTATAAAACTTATAAATAGAAAAAAAAGTTAATTATTCAAACTTTATTTCAGAAAAATCATAATCTTTTTAAAAATTCTTTTCTCCTTACTTTTTCTAGCTTTTTTTATAAATGTCTGAAACATTTGTTCATCTTTTTTAAGATTGGAGTCTGTCTTAGGAATCTCATGAATAATAGAACAAGTTTATCCAATCATAATCTTCCTCAGAGTAAGTTCCTCTTTGTCCATTTTTTCTTGAATAAGTTTTGAGAAGTTTTCTATGCTTGGAGGATCCTTTGCATGTGGTGTTCATAGGGCCATGAAGTTTATGCTAGTCTAGGATTATATGAGTATATTCAGATAATTGATCAGAACTTTTTGTGTACAAATTTAGCCTTACATATGAGTTCTGTAGAGTTGAAGCTTGGTTTTGTGTTGATCAAGCTAAACAAGTAAGGAATCTAGTTTAATTTTTAATAGTACCTTAAGGTAGACGATCTGAATGTCAAGGGAACCTGATCACATTGTTTTGAAAATTTTGCAATAATTAATTTGTGTGTTGATTGAATTGTGATTGAAATGAAACTCTATCTTCCTTTGAATGTTTTGAAATGTTGAGTGCATGTATCGTTTTATGTTAGAATATTGTATATGTGATAAATTTGGTTAAAGTTGAGATTGTTTTGATGTAGCCACTTGGACCAAGATTTAAATAGGGTTTTTGACTATGATGAGGTTATTTTTTTGTTTTTTACCAAAATGGGGTCCGTTTAAAAAAAAATTACAAATTTAGGCAAGTCGTGCCAATTCAACACGATTTCATATGCACAAATCATTCCAATCTGACACGACTTTGCCATGTCATACTGAAGTCGTGCCAACTTGGCACGATTTCTGCCATGTCATACTGAAGTTGTGTCAAGTTGGCACGACTTCTGCCACGTCATTTTTTAAAAAAAAAATTATTGTTTATATATTGGGTAGTAAGTTATGTAATGTTAAAAATTAATTTGATACATAACTTTTTAAGAGTGTTAGTTTTAAGGAACAAAAAATTGGATAATCGTGTATGGATCATGTCCAGCGCCATTAAATATCAAAATATAAAAAAATTTGCATACATGACACATTAAATATCAAAATATACTTTTTGGCTATTGGGAAACCATGTCCGGCGCAGCAATGTCCTCAGGAGTTAATGACTCAAAGTTTGAATAAGCTGATTATCCAAACATGATCTATACACGATTATCCAATTTTTTGTTCCTTAAAACTAACACTTTTAAAAAATTATGTATCAAATTAATTTTTAACATTACATAACTTAGTACCCAATATATAAACAATAAAATTTAAAAAAAAAATTATGTGGCAGAAGTCGTGCCAAAGTATGACCGGGTAGAAGTCGTGTCAAGTTGGCACAACTTCAGTATGACATGACAGAGTCATGTCTAATTGAGACGATTTGTGCATATGAAGTCGTGCCGAATTGACACAACTTGCCTAAATTTGTAAATTTTTTAAAACAGACCATATTTTGATAAAAAAACAAAAAAAATAATCTCATCATGATCAAAATTCCATTTAAATACTTGGTTGCGATAAATGTTAATGTTTGAATTAAAAGTATATCATTAGAGTGTATGGGTGATATGTAATTGAAATTTGTGTATATGATTGAATTTATGCATGTATAAGTTTTTGTTTTAAAATTCTAACTTACTTTGTTCATTGGTGTTGGAATATTATTTATGTATATATGTATTTTGATTTCCTATAAAGAGAAAAATTTATTTTGGAGATAAGTATTATGAATGAATTTATTTTGAAGATAAATATAAATATATATAAATTTGAGTATAATAAATATTTTTAGATGATATAAATATAAGAAAATTATATAGACAAACAATCGTACTTATATAATTTTTTTTAACATAATCACTAAATTTCTCTTATGGGACTTGATGTGTATTTTTTGATAGGAAGAGTGGGAGACATTCTCTCATCCTTTGTTGCAATTTTTTTCATTCATTACGGATGTAATAATGTCTCATAAATTTCTATTTAGCATATGATATACGCAAACAAAATACACCTCAACGGTTTAAAACTATGTGTATATTTAATTAATATAATTTCGGAATTTTTTCATAAACACTATTGCTACTTTATATTGAGAATGGTCAAAGAGATGGAATAATGATGAAGCTTTGATTTGGTAAAGGAGTAGCAGAGTTAAACACGTATTGGAATAAGACAGAAGGATTTAAAATTAAATTTAGAAAAACTAATTTGAGGAAATTTAAAAATAAAAAGTAAAATTGTTAAATAATGAATATATAGGTGGGTCCCTCATAGGTGATGTCGGTGAATGTGGTCCAGTGGAAAAGAGAGTGGTGACGTGTGTCTAAGTGCGGTGTGAATGAATGATTGATACGATAGAGGGTGTTTGTTGCGTACCCAACTCAACGCGTTTTTTCTTCATAAACCTTCTTTTCACACCAAATCTGCTTCTACCCCACCTGTATCAATATGTCAAAATCATTTTAACCCTTTTTCTCAAATCTTTATATTTTAATTCCTAAGCGTTTGTATGGATTAGGAAGTGCAGTGTGTTTCTGTATACGGGTACAGCTTGTTTGATCAGCAGATGGAAAGGGGAGAGAGAGCGAAGAAGTGTGGGAGAGGGGACTGAAAGCTTCTTCTCATTGTTGGTGATAACAGGTAGCATCAGTACTGTTGGTGACAACAAAACTGATCGTACCATCAGTGTTGTTGGTAGCAACAGTACTGATGGTATCACCAGTTTTGTTGGTGACAACACTATTGATGGTACCACCAGTGTTGTTGGTGACAATACCCTAACTTCCCCACACCCTTAACTTTCCACTTCTCAATCCAAATAAAATATAAAACACACAACAAAAGAAAAAAAGTTTAACTTTGTTAAGATAGTATAATATTGTTATATCACTAATCATATATGAGATATTATTTATTTTTTAGTTTTTAAATTTTATCATAATTTTATTTTTTTAAAATATTTCAATATATTTAAATTGATTTAGTGACTTTTAAATAATGTAAGATTATATTGAATATATCAAAATAAAAAGATAATAAAGATTTTGCATTAATTAAAAATTAAAACATTTTATAATATATGATAAGTGTAAATATTATTTTATAAATTATTTTTGTAAGATTAAATTAAATTTAAAATTTATTTTCTAATAAATACTGAATAACCTATATGAAATTTTAAACTTATCTACGGTAATAAAAAAATACAGAGTAGTTTTGGTATTCATATGTTTGTGGTGAAGAAGGTGAAAATGAAAATATAAAAATGTTTTTTTACTTCAGAATAAATAATGATAACTGGATTATATTAAAGCTTTTTAAAACACTTTAATACGACGATAACAAGATATAGATAATTTTCTTAGCTGTAGAAGATTTTAAACTTTTTTAATGAAACCAGTAACATCCAGTTTTTATTTATTTTAGAGAGTGATTTTAAAAATAATTAAAATTAAATTTTAAAGTATATTTAATATATAAATTAGAACTTTAATTATTCAGTACTTTTTTTTATAAATCTTGTCATGGTCTTCAAGTTATAATGCACCAAAATTTAATACAATTTTTCTTTTATCTCAAGTCTCGATTTCTTTTTTTAGTGAAGTTGCATTTATAGAATTTGTTACTGCCTGCATGTAAGATTTATTAGTTTAGGCATTCAGTGATTATTTTGGCTTTTGAATCATACTTTTGAGGAATAAACTAAGACTTTTTTTTAAAACTCTGCATAGCTATTTTGGTCATTTTCTAGAAACGCAAAGGTTTTGGGTAGAGAAAGCTATATTGTTATTTAAGAATGTATGTTATATGCTTTATAAATTGGTTTTGAGCATTTTGAGTTTTTGAAAAATTATATTTATAATTGTTTTGAATTAGGTGAAGTAGAAATTAGAAAGGTGAAATTTTGATTTGCAATCATTTTAAATATGATAAGTATGAAGGTGAGATTTAGATTTTTATTAAAGGCAAATGGTTTGTTTAACAATGTGTTTGGATATAGGGGTGTACTTTTCACGGAGATGGATGTGAGGGTGCACCTTCTTATTTGTGTTAGCTCATGTTTAAGGATATATATTTTTTTTCATAGCTAAAAACCTTCTTTATTCATTCATGGAAAGATTCATTATTTTTTAATAAATCTCATCGACCAAAGTGTGTGTTGAATGCATTGAATAATAAGTTAATATCATAAATACATCAATAAATACACTTATTCATGCTCAAGTTAGACATTTTCAAGATTTGTGACCGTACCTAATCGCTAATCGATTATGCATAAAATAGATATTTAATTTGTATGGTTGATGTTGAATTGAAAACTTATGTATGCATGAAATTTAAGAACACTTAACATATTCAAATTAAAATGTTTTAAAAATAATTTTGATTAAGTTGAACGATGAAAACTTATATGAAATTGATATTATTAATGAGGTTTGAGATACTCAATTTGAGTTATATATGCTTTTGAATTTGATTAAGTTAGCGTTGAAAATTTATATGAAATTGATGCTATTAATGACATTTGAGATTGTCAAAATTGAAATTAATGTATATATGATTTGTGACATGTCAAAATAGTTAGGTGTGCAAAGTTGAGGTGTTGAGTGATTTTAGAGTTTTACGTATGTATATTTATTTTTTGTATAGTTCATTTAACAATGTTCGTTTTGATTCATGCAACTACTATGGCCACAACTGCCATTTTCATGATAGCAAGGTGCTCCCCTTTATTTAAATACCCACCTACGTCTTTGAGTGTTATTACTTTTGCAAGAGCTTCAATGTCATTCCTTGCGGCAACCAACGAAGAGAAGAGAAAAACACATAGGATATGTGATTTTACTTAGGGGCCCTTTTAATATATGCATTTTTTTTAGTGAATTGATCCCTCACTCCTAGTAAATGCTAATGTCATTGCCATGCATAGCTACAAACCTTCTTTATTCATGCATGGAGAGATTCCTTATTTTTCAGAAAATCTCATTGATCAAGTGTGTGTTGAATGCATTGACTACTAGGTTAATATCATAAATACATCAATAAATACACTCATTCACGCTCAAGTTAGATATTTTCAAGATTTGTTACCGTGCCTAATCGATTATGCATGAAATATATATTTAATTTGTATGGTTGATGTTGAATTGAAAACTTATGTATGCAACCTTAAACCCTAAATCCTAAACACTTAACATATTGAAATTAAAATGTTTTAAAAATAATTTTGATTAAGTTGAAAGATAAAAACTTATATGAAATTTATATTATTAATGAGGTTTGAGATACTCAATTTGAGTTATATATGTTTTTAAATTTGATTAAGTCGAACGTTGAAAAATTATATGAAATTGATATTATTAATGAGATTTGAGATAGTGACTTTGAGTTATATATGTTTTTGCATGAAATCTAGTTATTGAAATTAGTGTATATATGATTTGTGACTTGTCAAAGCAGTTAGGTGTGCAAAGTTGAGGTGTCAAGTGATTTTAGAGTTTTACATAGGTATAATATTTTTTGTATAGTTCGTTTAACGATGTCCGCTTTGATTCATGCAACTACTATGACCACAAATGTCATTTTCATGATAGCGAGGTGCTCCCCTTTATTTGAATACTCACCTACGGCTTTGATTGTTATTACTTCTGTCAGAGCTACAACGTCATTCCTTGCGGCAACCAACAAAGAGAAGAGAAAAACACGTAGGAATATCGAGGTTTCACTCACTGAAATCATTTCAGTAACACAAGAAAAGTAATTATGAAAAATTGCTCAACAAATAAGATATGGAAAAAATGTGTACCAATTTATTAAATTTCGCTTAATAGATTTCTAAAATATAACTAAATATATGAACTCAATTGAAGTAGTGTGTATTGAGTATTGAAACCATTTATGAAAGGAATATCCAAGTTTCACTAACTTTTAAATTAATTTGATGAAGTTGGTAATTTAGTTCTTACATTAATATTAATTATGTACATGCATGAAACTACCTTACTAATTGTAGACTATCCTGTAAGGGCTTATTATGTGTCGTCATGAAGTTGTTAGGTTAACTTCCTAGGGGTCATTATTGGAGTTGATTGTGCTATTGATAGACTTATTTGTAACTTGTTATTGGTTGTGTAATTATAAATAATGACAAAATAATTTTGATATCTATTTTAACACATCTAAGTTTTAAATTTCTAATATGATTTTTATTAGTTAATCTTTATATTTTATAGATGTTATAACTAAAATAATCATGTATTTGATCCATCACCATATGTGAATACAAATAGTATATATTTGCACGGGTAATAATAAAATACTCAATTTTATAATATTATGATATTTTGAAAAATATTGGATACATTTATTTTGAATAATTCTTATTCATCGTCCATCTATTACTAATTTTTTGGACAAAAATATTTTCGTCTAGCAAAAATAGATTTGAGAATAGGTCAAAAAAAATTTACTCCATTTTCACTTGAACAAAAATGGATCCAAAAGTAAGGTAAATTTTTCTTGTTAACTAAATTTCACCCAAACTCAAAAAGCAAATTTGTATTTTTATAAAACATGTAGATTACCTTACTCAAATAAATAAATATATATATATATATATATATATATATATTCAAGATTTCTAAAGAAGATTCATTCAAATTCCATTTCAAACAACCAACATTTATTATTGTTTGAACTTCAAATAATTCATAACACAATTCAATCACATTCAATAATTTCTTCAACGTCATGGTCATCATACAAATTACCAAATTCTCAAAATCTACTATTTCTATACTTTCACAATCAATCTCAATCAAACCATTATAATTCACTCAACAACAAACCTTGCAAGAGCATTTTGAAACTTGTGACTACATCATCTTCACATCTAGATATTCTAATATAGGATTCTATTGAAGTTAAAAACTAACTTCCCTTACTTGATTAAAGATAACAAAAATATTCTAACATGAACCATAAAGTCCTTATCAATGATAAAAACATACAATTAGAACTCTGAACTAATAGAGACTAATTCTGAAATCTCAAGTACCATATGTAAAGAGCATCAATCTAAGTAAACACGAAAACTAAAAACTGTCTCAAAAGAAAAATGAGAAGAATTAAACTTACTATGATAAAAAATTTGATTGAACAATTTTACTCAACTCACCACTAGAAGTCCAAAAGTAACCTCCAATGATCAATATGACAAATAATGGGATTAGAAATCTAAGAAGAATGCAAAGGAGAGAAAAGAAAACTTTTCCAAAAATATGATTATTTTAAAATAAAACTTAAATAACTTATTTTTATTTATATACACTTTTAACATTAATAGTAAAATATTTAAATATTATTTTAATTATATTATTTATACTGTAAAACTATTTCCTAAATCTTACAACTATGAAAATACCTCCATTCCTATACCTATATATTCATATATCTTATGATAATAAAAAATAAATAAATTTAATTAGAAAATTAATATAGTTATTATTATAATTAAAACATAAAAGGTAAAATTCTAACAAGGATACAAAATCTAAAAAAAAGAAAGTACAAAAACAGTTAAAAAATTAATTTTCTTATTCATTATTGAAGATAAACTCAAAATTATCGCATCGTAATGGTATTTCTCTTGCTTAACTCAACTTTCAACCCTAAGACAATAGTCATGTGTAGGTGTGATTTGAAGTAAGAGAATTAATTTGAATTAAATAAAAATAAAACATAAAAGAGTTGATTTTAATTAAGTAAAACTAAAATGTATTTTCTCTATTTATTTGAACAATATATATATATATATATATATATTTTTTTTTTAAAAAAAACAAAGACAGTTTAGCTTTCCAGTTTTTAAAATATATGGTTTTAATCAAATTGTGCACATTAAAATTCGAAATTGAAGATATTAACACTGACCAACTCATATACGTCTAATTGACATTTCATGACTATATCTAAAAAAAAAATTAAAAGAAGATAATTTATATGACAATTAACATTAATAAAAAATCAAAATATGACGCCCTACTTTGTAAAAGTTAACATGACATTAATTATGGCTCAATTAATTCTACTGAGCTAAAAAACAATTAACTTTAACAAATAGATTTTTTTAATTTTGAAATGAGAAAAGTGAAATTAAGAATTAAAAGAAGTGAGAAATTAAAATGATATTATTTTAATTGTAATAATATAAAACAAGAAATGATGGCTGCATTGCATGTGAGTGGGCCTAGTGGGGTGTGACGCGTGCATTAAAGGGAACACGTCAGATAGAAACGCTGGCCGTTGATTTTCTGTGGAGGATGCGATTTTTGCGGTGGATTTGCGTTGTGACGTGTTTTGCTTTTCTCTTCCAATGTCTTCCTTTCTCGCTACCGACAAAATGACGTGTCCCCGCATTCACATGCCGCTTTCTTCACTACCTACACACGGTGGGGCCCAACCCACTTTTTTAATGGACCATTTTACCCTTGTGTTTTTTTTCATGAATAATGAATGAATGTGGTAGGAGCATAGTGTAGTAGCATTATTGTTATTCTATCATCTCATTTACTGTATAAACATTAATATAATTTGATCACTCCAATCAATAAATAAGTAATCTATAGTTATATAATTGTATAAAATATTTTATCATTTTTTTAAAAATAAAATTATTTTTAATTTTTGAATTAATATTAATGTATTTTTCTTAATTTCTTATTTAGGACAACAATAAAAAGATAGAGCATACTCTCATCTTCATTCTTTAATTTCTTATTTTAAGAGAATAATAAGAGAAGAGAAAATATACTCTCATACGTTTTCATTCCAAATCTCACATATAAGATAAAATAACTTTAATTTATAATTTTAATTTCCAATCACATATTTTCTTTTACATATTATTTTTTGTTTTTCAATTTCGACTCATACAATCATACAATTATTTATGTATGTATATAAAATTATTTTTATATGTATATTAAATTTCTATCATAAAAGTTGAGTAAAAAAAAATGCAAATACACATATTTTTCCTAGTTTCAATAATGGGTAATGACTTTAAAATATTTTTATAAAAATTATTCTCCCTAATTTTAAGGCTGATTTTACGATGACGCTCACAAACTCAATAAAATAATACTACTAAATTTTAGGTCTAAATTAAATTTGACTTTTTTTTAACCTAACTCATTTATATTTATATTTATTCTAGGTTGCATTTTTGTGTGTTAAATAATAAGGTGGACGTTTCTCACTTGGGTTGTGATAGTTCTTGGAGCTCATTTTTTTATTCAATGAAGATAGCGAATGAACAATTAGAATAAAAAAATAATTTGTGTTCACAGAACGTAATTTTTACCGATCAGGCATTATTGTAAGGAGAATCGATCAAAGTAACTCTTTTGTAGATTCTTGTTAGAAAGAGAAGAGTGAAAAAATATTTGAAAAATAATTTTACATTAATCAAGTACATTATAATAAACATAAATTTGTTCTCTTATATTTAATACAAATACTTACTAAAAACTGAAACTAAAGATTATTGATAAAAATAAATAAATTTGTATGTCGTGAAAATAATTTAAATCAAACAGTTAGTAAATTTTCAGCAACGTTAACTTTAAAAATAAAAATAAATTATTTAAAAAATAAAAGACCTCAAATTTTACATTTAGGGACTAAAAAATTTTAGCCAATTTTTTTTTTTTATGTCATTATTGTAAATGTTAGTTACCTTCACAATGAATATATAGATGTTATTGGTAAAAAATATTTTTGAAAGTTAGAGAGTATTTTTTTTTTAATTTGATAGACTAAAATAATATTCAATTTTAAAACATTAATGCTTTTTTATTAAATTATATTATGGAGAGGAAGTTGGCCCAATTCTCCATGTACAAACCTCCATGAAATGGACAAACTATGTTTTCCTTACGTTTGAGTTGAAAAAAGGCAGTCTCACTAAAGGAGGTTTTCCTTTGGGCCAGCTCGGCCCATCTATTCATGGTAGTAAGTAGATGAAACTACTTTTGTCAACTCCTATTTCTACCAAACAAACGTATCATATCATAACTCCAAATATAAATTTAATTACGTCAAAACAAATGATTTAGATTTTTCACCAAGCAATTGGAAAACCACTTTAACCAAGAATAGATACAAAGAGTGAGTTCAAATGCTCTTGGTTTCATCTCTAACCTAAATGATTTTTAATGTGTATACGCTACAACGTAACCATGAAATAAAAATTAATTTTAAAGATAAAAAGTAATTAGTTGCTATAATGATTAAATTAGAAACCATTTTAGAGACTACAAAGAAATTTTGTTTCTAAATTAGTTTCTATTATTGTTAAATGGTTTCTAAATTTGTATCTAATTAGCAACCAAAGTTTTTGTTACTAAATTTAGAATCTAAATAATTGATAGTTAAAATTTTGGTAACTAGTTAGATACCAATTTAGAAACTATTTAACAATAATATAAACTAATTTAGAAACCATTTTTTTTAATTTTTAAAATAATCTCTAATTTAGTTACTATAACAACTAATTATTTTTTTCTCTAAAATTAGTTTTTATTTGATAATTTTCTTGCAGTGTTAATTATACTCCTTTTAATTATATCATTGGGCAAAACATATATTATATTCCATTCCATAATACACTCATTAATTATTAGAGATTCCACATTGATTATATATAAATATTTTTTTATATTATATAAATAAATACAAATAGATTGAGTTAAATTTAAAATTCACTTTTTAATAGTAATGGTAATAAATAACACTGATCACTTTCATTTTTTGAGAAGAGAAATAGGTTGAAGTGTTGCTATATGTATGCAGTAATATCTCAAAAATCACCCATGTTTGTTAAATAGTTAACATTAGTTTACTTAATTGAATAATTTAGCTTCGAATACACAGAAAGGAATTGACCCTATAATGCTATATTTTTATAAATGTCATTATCCTTAAGCTCCTTTTAGCAGAATTAGATTTTGTGATAACTTTAGAGTTCTTAGTAAAAAAATGAGTTATTACTAGAATCATATGAATTTATATGTTGGAAGCTTTTAGCCCTTTATATGCTTTTTAGCAAAGCTCATCATTCATAGGTTTGTTAACTAGTCAACTTTTGTAATAACCTATTCAATGTTTGGCTATATCTTGAGAAGCATGCAGTTCCTATAATATGGCTCTCCCTTTGCTACCTTTATCAGTGGAAGAACTTTATCAAAGTGAAAAAATAAGCAAAATGGGTACCCTTAAGGTATCCAACAGTTTATGCAGATTTTCAAAAATCTTAGTAATTTGCATGGTGGCATTTTCTTTGGTTGATTCAAGTTATTGTGTGTGTGAGTTTGAGGCAATCTTCAATTTTGGGGATTCAAATTCGGATACGGGTGGGTTTCATACAGCTTTTCCTGCACAGCCTGGTCCCTATGGAATGACTTATTTCAAAAAACCAGTTGGTCGTGCTTCTGATGGAAGGCTCATTCTTGATTTTCTTGGTAATGAACCAATTGTTATAACACTATTCTGCACTGTAAAAATTTGTAATGAAATGAATGTGTCATGCAGTGTTTTTACCTTATTCTATTGATTAATATTTGATATTGAACATGCAGCTGAGGGTCTTGGACTTGCACATTTGAGTCCATATCTTGAGTCAATTGGATCAGACTATAGTCATGGAGCTAACTTTGCATCTTCAGCCTCCACTGTGATTCCCCCCATTGCTTCCTTCTTTCTCAGTGGACTCAGTCCATTTTCCCTTTCCATTCAACTCAGTCAAATAAAGCAATTCAAAGCCAGAGTTGATGAACTTCATCAAACAGGTACACAGAAAAATGTCACTACAAATTTACATTTGTTTTATCTAATAATAATGCACTCACCTATAAGTCTTCCTTTTCATGCACCACACAGGAACTATATCATCATCTGGTCGTTCCTCAGGAACTAAAATTCCTTCTTCACCAGATATATTCAAAAAGGCTATTTACATGTTCTATATTGGCCAAAATGATCTCACTTCCAAAATAGCAGCCACTGGTAGTATTGATGGAGTGAGGGACAGCTTTCCTCAAATTGTTTCACAAATTAATGATGCTATCAAGGTTTGAGTATATATATTCTGCATGTTATGCAGTCATTTTTTGGAACATTTTCGAGTTATGTTCATTCAACCTTGTTGGCAAATTATATATTTCATGTCACAATCTTTAAGAAAAAGCTTTCTTAAACAATTATACTCCTTCCACCCCTAAAAGTCAATGGTAAGTTTTCTTAAGCTCTACAAACTTTTCTTATTAAATTTCTTACATAGTAGAAAATCATCTCATTTGCTTGAATATAAAGGAATTCAGTGTAGAAAAAGAGAGTTTTAGATATATAACATAATTAGGACTTATTTATGTCTTTGATATTTAAATTTAACAGTGAATATAGTTTTAGGTTTTCAAATTAAAAAAAAAAAAATCTCTTACATTTATTAAAATATATGGTTTTAATCTCAAAATATTAAATTTAAATAATTGAAAGGATTTTTTAAAAACTATTTTAGTCTCTCAAATTTATTATATAAGATAAAAATCGCATTTTTTAATTTGAAAAACTAGAATAAACTATTTTAAATTTGGAGGACCAAAATCATATTTTTTGTTTGTTTTAAGAATTAAAAACATAATTCAACCAAAAATTATTTACTCCTCAATTTTAAAGACTTAAAAACATAGTAAACGTAAAACTATTTTTTTCTCTTTTGTTGGAGGATAACTTCCAAGTTAGATATTAACATAGAATTTTAGTTTTTTGAATTCTACAACATAATATCAGTTGATTGGCTTTTCAAAGTTGATTTTTTCTTGGAAGAGATTACTCGGGTGTGTATATATAATAAATTTATATAACATTTTTTGCATTAATTTCTCTTTCAATTTCTTTTATCTTATCAATATTTTACAGCATACACACCCTCTGTATTATGTAACATTTTGTATAAATTTGTTGTACTAAACAAAAATTATGTTTTTAGGAGCTATATGCATTAGGGGCACGCACATTTATGGTATTCAATCTTGGTCCTGTGGGATGCTATCCAGGATATTTGGTGGAGCTTCCTCATGCTAGTTCTTTTGACTTTGATGAGTTTGGATGCATGATTTCTTACCAGAATGTTGTAAATTACTATAACAAATTGTTGAAGTGGACATTGAGCCAAACCAGAGAAAGATTAGCAGATGTTTCCCTCATCCATGTAGACACTCACTCTGCTTTGTTGGAGCTCTTTCACCATCCCACACTTTATGGTACAAACAAACACATTCCCTTTGCATGTTTATATGTGTAATCCTAACTGCTGATTTTGAATGGTTGAAATTACTTATACATGATGATCATGGTTGCTTATGCATAAAATTAATTGCATTACCAAGTTGTATATGCTGCAATTATACACCGACCATTCTGATTTAACATGTGTAAAGTTGGTTAATGGTTCATGTTTGTTTTCTTTGAACAGGATTTAAGTATGCTACCAAAACATGTTGTGGGTATGGAGGGGGTGACCACAACTTTCATCCCAAAATTTTGTGTGGTAATGTGCTAGCAAGTGCTTGTGCTGAGCCCCAAGAATATGTGAGTTGGGATGGAATCCATTTCACAGAAGCAGCAAACAAGATTGTTGCACATGCTATTCTAAATGGTTCTCTTTTTGACCCCCCTTTCCCTCTCCATGAACGTTGTGATCTACAACCTATTGGTTGATCCAGTGCTTGCAAGTAAAGATCTTTCTTGTTTACCTATTTAACTATTTTGAAACAGTCAACTATCAAGTTGTTAAATAATGTTTCGATTTTCATCCTTGTTTGAAGCTGTTCAAACAAAAACATGGTACTTATTGTTGTTTGGAGAAAAAAACATATTATGATATAAAGGTTGGACTTTGGTTGTATATGGTATGTGATATGAACTATCCTGCATCATGTTATGCAGAAGATAATTTGCTTCCAGAGTTGATTTATCTTCCTTGAAAGGTTGTTATGAGTGTGTTGTAGTGCTTTGATTTGAGTTCCAATAAAATTTTCTTAAATTTTAATGATTGTCACTTTCATTAATTTAAGAAAAACTAAAGGGTGTGAGACAAAAATCAAGCCACAAAAACTCTGGTACTTCGTGTACAAAGAGAACATGAAATCAAAGTGCTACTGATACTTGTGGTAACTATATAAATATAGGATAGTTTCTGTTGATAAGGATCAAAGTTAAAAAGATATTATTTATGTACTCATTCGTTTGCATACAGTATCAGAAGTGCTACAAGAGAGAAAGGAGGAAAACTAGATCACCAAATATTAATTACATTTTAATTTTCAAGGATTGGTTGGGTTCTAAGCGATGAAGCTAATGGTAATTTAGTTTCTCCAATCCAAAATGTGTCAAAAAGCTCTTCCCCAGCTGAGTTTTTCTCCATTTTTCTTATTTTTCTCTTCTTGACCTCCATAATCAAAGCTAACAAGATCAAAGCCAAAATGACCAACCCAACGAAACCTATTGCAAACCCCAACACCCACCATGTGGTGAATCTCTTGCCGTGACTCTGAGTATGAAATTCATTTGGGGAAGAAAATGATGGAATTACAAGAGTGTAATGTCCTGGTCTATTTACTTCACAAACATATGGCTTAGTCATGTTTCTGAATTTCAGCAACCCCTTAGCAGTAAACCTAGCACAAATAGGAGTGCCTTTTCTCCCACGTTCATCAACATGAGGAAACCAAATTTTGATGGGATCACCACGGACGATAAAGTTAATCTTCTCACCTACCAATGCTGATTCTGAAGAACTGTAAGCCATGACACCAAGAACTGGAGCCACCATTGTGTAGTTAGGCACATTGTAGTAATGAGAAGAACAATTGCCTAAGTTTTCATACAAAATGGCTATTCTTTTCTGGCTTGGTCGTGACATAATTTGTGGTGGAAGGTTGAAGAAACTGTAGTTCATTCCTCTTGACCATAAAGAAAAACTGCGCAATCTAACAACTGAAACTTCCATACCTGTTAAGTTGGAAGGAATGGAAACATTGTAGAGAACACCTGTTCTAGGATTTTTTATCTCTTTATTTGCTTGCATGCGAAGAAAGGAATCCAATGATTCCTGATCATAATAAGTCTGCAAACCTTCAACAATAGATGATGAAAACAGACACACAATTACCAATGTAACTTGCCACCATCTATGAAACCCCATGAATGTCACCCCAGAAGCCTTCTTTTGTCTCTAATATTCAATTCTTGAATGATTCTCATTGAAATCCATGCATGCACTAAACCCATTGAAGCTTTTACGATGCAGTAGTAATTTCACTACTCATCAATGGAAGGAAGGAGAAGTTTTCTCACCACAAACACAAACTCCACTTTCTTCTATTCTAATTTGATTAAAGAGATACAATATACTAACTAAATGTAACAACACACAATCAGAATCCTTCCCTAACCAAGTATATGCCAAACTTTGGTTGAGAAGGTGCAACAGACCAGAATCTCTTTACAACAAACACACTTGGCTTTCTTTTCTTCCTTCTTCACACAAGAGTTTCTTATAACACATATGAAAACTTGTACAAGGTTCTTTGATGATGCAACGTTATGGAGACACTTTATGGATTTGGTTGAGAAGTTAAATGTGTACCACCTTAAAATATGATTAGGTTCCAAAAAGGAACAAGAACACAAGTCTGAATTCTTGAAGTCTTGTTATATGCATGTGGAGATCCTGTTGAGGTTTGTTGTGGCTAGAAATGAGAGGTGTATGTGGCTATATGCTGTATTGTGATGACATTGGTCAAGAAATGAAAAGGGGCATGGAACCTTTCAGAGTTGGTGATGCCTAATAGGGTGTTATTTTGTTATTAACCATTTGTCATTATTAATTATTGGATTGTTGAAGAAGAAGGATATTAATTGAGGTACATGTTTGGTCCTACATGCATTATATTTAGAGTTTTGGTCAAAGAGAGAAAAGGGAAAGAATGAGTTGGTAAACACCTGTGCCAACCAGGACTTGGGTGGAACAGTCTGGTACAAAACATGGGGCGAAAGGCATGCACCTCCAATGCCTATTTTAGGTAAACCATTGTTGGAATGACAAATTAGTTTGTGAGTTTCAAATTACTAGTATAATTCTCATTGGTCTAGGTGTAATTAGTGTAGTGAGGTTAAATATATGTTAATTATTTGCTAAGATGGCATTGGTTAGGCTAAAATTTAGCTTATATTCTTTAAGTAAAATTCCAGGTTTTAATTTAGAAAAAAAATGGTTAAAGGAGAAGTCTTCTCTTTAAATATTAAAATTAGCCATTAGCAAAACAGTGGATATTTATAAAAATATTTTTTTTTTTACAAATTATATAACTAAATTTTGTTCAAAATATAAACATTGTTAAACTGGATCTTCAAATTTTAGGAATACGCATTTGTGGCGACATTGTATATTAAGAAATTGAGCAATGATAATTTGACACCTCTTGCTCTAAATTACACTTCTTCAAATGACAAAAATATTCTTTTACATTTCATAACTATCATTTGAAATGTGTAATTTGGAGTAATGCAAAAGGTGGATGTCAAAATAATATTTTTTTAAGAAATTAGAATGACAATAATGTTAATGAGGATTTTAGGTTAAAGAAAAAAAAGGAAAATAGTAAAGTAGTTTGAAAGAAAAATCTTCAAAAAATTTGTTAGATTATATATATGTGGTTAATTAATTACAAATATTTAGTATTTTATTGAATACATTACTTACAACACATTTGTATTTAAAATAAGTTATTCATAACAAGATGTATAGTTGTAAAAATAAGTTAACTAGAGTTGATCAACTTGGTGTTAAAGCGGTCGAATTTACTTGATATATAATTCTAAAAATATTAACTTATTTCTAACTTGATCACATAACATTTAAAATAGTTGCTTTTAAAATAAGAAAAAAAATAATCTTTCTTATATATTAAGCAACACATATATAACAAATTAAAATTTTAGAATTAAGAATTAAATACAGAATGCAGAATAAAATAAAAATTAAGTGTATATAATAAATTGTAAAATTAAAAATGTCATAATAATTTACTCTTCAATCCTTATAAATTTCAAGTTTTATTAATTTTAAGATTACTTTTATCTATCAGTACCAAGAGTTTGAATTGTTTATATAATAGATTAAAAAAATTAAATTTCAATTTAAGATTATAATTATAATTAGGTGAATTTTTTAGGCGAACAAATGTGAGTAATCATGAATAGGTTGGGTCGTAAATGGATCGAGTATAATTTTTTGGGGCTATTATACAAAATGTTTAGGCTTCTTCTTCCATCGTCCCCCACAATTTTGAAAATCTCAAAACTGATCTTGACCTATTATTTGAAAAGGGGTACTAGAGTTTCTTTGTCAGTTTATCTTCTTCATTCATCTCAGGTGCTAGTGCAGGATCTTTGTAGTTGTGCAGAGTAGGGTGACAGAGTAGGTTACGTTGCCGAAGTATTGCTGAGGTTCTAGAGATATATAAACTTCATTTGTGAATCATATATTATTTCACATTTAATGGCGTTTGATTAGAGATGTGTGTTGTTTCTGCTAGGGAGATGGACATAGAGAACTATTGAAGTCTTCGTTTTCTTCTTTCCTTCGTTGGGGTTTCACTGTGTTCACGCTACTCCTTCGGCTCTCAGTCTCGGGTGAATGCCAAATGGGGAAGGTACCTGCAGAAGTCACTCCGACGCTCAAGTCGGTAAAAATGGTGTTCATGTGTATAGTGATAATGACGCACATTCTTCCTTTGAATGTGTGCTATTTATATTATTTTAATGGACTTACCTCATTGGATCTGATTAGTGGAATGAATCACACTTATGGTTGTATTACCTAATTCTTAATGGTAGTTTAGCTTCACTGACATTGGTTTGAGTATTAATGGTTATATCTGTCGATTGACGAGACCGTCCGTGGATCTTGGTCAACTCGATCAGGAAGACTGAGTCACTGTCTCCCTACATGTGAAAAAGAATCATAAAATGGATATAAAAAAATTAGCTGACAAAAAAGATATAATAACAATAGTTATAAAAAAAAAAATTGTATATCATTCATTCTGCTCACACTTATTCCTGTTTCTAAATTATATTTTAATAGTTTCTTTAAAAGAAAGTCTTAATAGATAAAATTATAATTTAATTTCTCCATTGTGAATTGATAATATAATTTATTTATTCAAAGATTTTATCTATTATAAATTTTAATTATAGTATAATTTATATATTAGTTTTATTTATTCTGTATTTTGATTATATGCAAATAAACTTTGTCCCAAAAGCAATGTATAAGATAAAATACTAGTTTGTTGTTAACTTTTTTTTGATAAAAAACCATTTGCATGAAAGAAGTAATTCTATTCATTACCTCAAACAAAATTATTTTCATAACAAAAAGAGTATAGAGTAAATAGTTTTTTTTTTCAGGGTGTTGTAGTGATAGGTGCATACTAATATCCCATCTTATGAATGAAGGGGTTAATCATCTAAATTCCAGATCATTTATTTTTTTTACAATTAATGTCATACCATGTATAGAGTAAAATTACCTTAAAATGTACACACACAAAAATATTTCCATCCACATGTAAAATAAATCACTTTTTATAATTAATTTATGAAAACGATAAAAATATATAATTAAGTAAAAATATGATTTTTTTTATATGGACAGTAGTTAAAAATAACAAAAAAAATGCTAAATTTCTAAATTATGTAAAATTGTAATTTGTAAATTTCCCACTTACATTATGCTTTTTTTTCAAAATGTCTATAGCATTCATTGTCCCTGGTTGTTTCCAGTTGCGGCACTGATTAAGCATGAAAGAAAGAATTATTTTACCATGATACCCTTTATATTTACACAAAGTTTACTTTAATTAATATATATTTTTTTATCCAAATTATTTCTTATCCAACTACAATAATTTATAGATATATTAATAAAATAAAAATAAATAAATTTATATAATAATAATAAAACATATATTAAGTAAAATATAATCAATTATATATAGATTATATGTTAAACGGAAAATGGATTATATATAATATAAATAAAATAATATTAAATAAATTTATATAATAAAAAAAACATAATTATCTATGATAAAAAAAATTATATAATAATAATATTATTTATAAAAAATAATATTATTTAAATATAGTATAAAAATTATTTTTTAATTAAAATTTTATAATTATAAATATTTAAATTCCATTCTATTTTATTTAATAAATCATTTATATTTTTTAAGTTAGATATTTGATATATAATTGCTATTATTTTAAGAATATTGTTTTAATATTATTATTTTTCTATTGTATAAAAATCTATTTCTCGATATTATAATTAGTTATAATAGTAATTCAAATTGAAATTATAAGCATAACCCTAACCCATACTCAAATTCCAAAATATTAAAGTGATCTAGGTATAAAGTCTACACCCTAACATAAGACATGGATAATTAAATATTTCTTATAATTTTTAATATTACAATTTTTATTATAAAGAAAAAAATTATTTTTATTACCTTTTTACAATATTAAGTAACTCATATTTTTTTAAATAGAAATTTAACTATATAAAAAATAATATATAATTTTTTAATTAACTAAAATTTACATATATATATATATTTCATATTTTATTATTCAAATATTTTTAAAGATAAAAGTAATTTTGTAAACTTACATTTTAAACCTTTTAAAAAAAGTTAAAAATTCTCTTAAACCATTTCATCACTCACTCACCCAATAAAATTTTCCCATAAATCCATTTTATATACCTTAATCCGAACAATCTTACTTTTTTTCACACTTTTCTATCAAATCCACACTCTCAATAAAATTTTCCTATAAATCCACTTTATATACCTTAATCCGAACAACCTAATTTTTTTCAAACTTTCCTATCGAATCCACTCTCTCACATCATAGGCATCCACACCATTAAAGTTTCAATTTTAGCAAATTATCTGCTTTAAAAACTACAAGTGGTCTAGACACAGAACAATTGGTCCCATATAAGATATAATTCCTCATTCTATACTCATATATGACTTAAATTTCTTACACAGGGAAGAAGTGAAAAGATAATGGTTTCCATTCAGAGCCATATACATAAAATTTGCTACATTATTTTAACAATGAAATGGGTTCATTACAGGGGTAATAGAGGTAGAGAGGAATTCTATTCTACACCAAGGGATACATACCACTCTTACACAGCAGATAAGAGCAAACAAAAACAAATGGTGCTCACAGAAGATAAACTTCACTTGGTACTTGCCAACACCATTCTATTCAGTTCCAGTAATTTTCTTCTTCAGTACCTCAATGTCTGTAGCTAGCTCCTTCCTGCTAGACTGTATAGAAATACACATAAATTACTTGTAAGATGAACACTGAATAAGACGTGTTGCAGAGGTATAAAAGGGTAAGCATATCTCTTGGTAAAAGTGATCATTCAATCACTTTTGAATTTATTCAATAGCTCATTTGCCCCATAACAAAACATCATAGCACCAGAAAGGAAAAAAATGAAAACAAAACGTACAACTGTGTTAACACCAATGCAATCTGAAGGCATGGTAAAATCTTATGTTCTAAAATCTAACATAGTGAAGTATTCATGATGTGTATTACTTACCTTGAACAGAAGGTATCGGTAGACAAACCATCCAGTGTATCCTAGACCTACCAACTCCAGAATCTTTGGAAGCTGAAACATAAACAGTAGTATTTCAGAATGGTTCACCAAGGTTTTTTATATAGCTTATGAACTCAAACATATATAACCAGAAGTGACAATACAATAAGGTAAAAGTGAATTATATTCACCAAGAGTGATGGCTTACCAAGGGAACTGAGTTGATTGCGCTCACGAGAATCGAAGAGAGCCAAACAGCAACTAAAGCCCCACCACCATAAATAAGCACTGTGGACTTGTTTTCAACAGCATCCCACTGATTATGATAAATGGAGGATATTATTTCCACTTGGTTAAAACTAAACATACTGTTTGCTCAGAGGGAAGGGGAAGGGGAAGAAAATGAGTTTGAACCAAACATTGCGCATGCTTGTGGATTTGTTAAAAGGAAGTTCATGACAAAACCAAATTGCTGAAATCATCCAAGTAGTAAACTTCTTGCCTTTTCCTTCAAATCTGTGAACAACTCATTGGCATCTACTGAGGATGATTCCTCTGAAGAAGCTCTGGTCTGAAGCAGAAAAGATTTTCGGGACACTGAAAAAGGAAAGAAACATCAACTTAGAATTATTATTAGATAAATGAATAAAAAAAAGAAAAGAAACAATAACATGAACAATGAATAAGCAACAGAAGAATTACTAGTCCTAAAGGTAGGAAGGGCATTGAAAGGCTTAACCAAGTAACTAAGTCTAAGACCCTTGGACAAGTATTAATTGGTGGTGGGCATGAATTGGCCCATTCACATTGCAGAAACTAGCTTAACTTTCTGGATTAAACTTTGATTTAGCCAGGTGTATCCATTCAATACAAGATGTTTACCACCCTCATCAATTTCAAAATGCAGAAGTGTTTCATTACACAATGAGCATCACCTTGGACAGGGATGATCAAAACATGGAATAAGTTCAAGCTAGATACGTACGTAACAATCCTTCTTAATCAGTTAATAAGGATTAAAACACATAAAAGAGGAAGTGAGATAAATTATTTCATGAGAGAACAAGATAAAAGAATTGGACAACAGCTTATTAGCACCGACAGGCCTCAAATTAAAGATATAACAATGTAAAAATACAAACATACTATATATGACAATAATAATGCAGAATACTTCATGAGTTTATGTAACTGAAACCCTTTTCCCTTTTTCATTTTATTCTGAAACCAATCTTCGCGGTCGGAAACTAAACATTGGCATCACCCAAAAGGAATTTGAAAACAGTTCGTCACTTCATTGAAGTCTAACCCCATTAGTAAATCAAATCACTCCAATTAAAACATTTCTACCCAATTCTTTGGAGCCACCAAAGTTTACACCTTTTTGTACATTAACTTAGGAGGAAACAAGATTTGAAAATCAAGACCAACAAGGAGAATGGCATACCAAATTAAAAACGAGAGAAAAAGCAAATGCATATCAATTGTAAAAAAAAAAAAGGCGCTTTTTTCTTTTTCTTTTTAACAAATTTTTGAAACACCTTCCTAGAAAACGTAGTATTCCTGAAGATTAAATTTTTTGAAACATGTAACAAGACCAACAAGGAAAAAGAGAACCTGAAAAGTGGTTGACGGAAGGTGAGAACAAGGTGGTGCTGGTGACACGTGGAGGCAGAGAAGGCAAAGCTGAACAGCGGGTAACGTTGGTGGTGGTTGGAACCCGAGGGAGTAGCACCGTCACTGCCGCCGCCGCCGCTGCCATTATTAGTATTAATTAATGTGAGAAATGAGAATAGTGTGATGGGTAACACTCTATCTATCCCCAAACCAAGAAATTTGGCACTTTGGTTGGTCTCACTTTGTTATTCAAATATATTTATTTTTAGAAAAAAATAAAAGAAAGAAGCGAAGAAGATGTTGCTTACACTGACTTGTTATCCACTACCATAAACAATCTGGTAGACCTATTCCACCCTATTGACACGTGGACTAACCTCGCTCCCTCATTGGCCACTTCCCTATCTTCTAAATCCACATCCCAATCAAAATTTCAACTCCTCCCAAAATCAACCCTACCAAGCTTACACTTATACCTACTAAATACAATTGCTTCACTTCAATACTCCAAGAAAGCTGGGTCCTTTATGCTGGGCCAGCCCATTGAAAAATTATTTTGGGCCGGCCCATTTAAATTTTCCTTTTTGGGCGGCCCATTATCCAGCCATCACACTCCCCTTGCTCTTCCTTGCCCTACCTCTGTAACCCACACTCACCTCACTTCAAACCACCACCCTCCTCGTCCGTTGAGAACAAACCGCCACTGACCCGTCACCGGAATTATGCTCCGCCTCGCAAAGCCGAACCCTTTTCTCTCCGGGTACCACCTCATCCAGCGCTGCTCCGTGAGCGGCACTGCGAAGGGCAAGGCGAAGATCAAAGCGGGCCAAGCCCTGAAACGCTCCCGCATCACCATCAAGAAATCCGGATCCGCATCCCAAATCGTTGAGCCACCCATGTCGCGCGAGCGCCAAGAGCGCGAGAATCTATACGAGCGGTGTCTTCAGGCCCCCACCCCGGTCCGCTACCTCACCCCGCGGCAGCGCGAGCGCGAAGCGGAGCGCGAGAAGATGGGGCTCATCGGCAAGGAACGGCAGCGGGAAATCGATATGATGAGAAAGAAAAACAACAAAATTAAGGTTTCGGAGAAACCCACGATAATTGGGACACCAGGGTTGGACTATATCTCACTGGGGTTGGTGGATGAGGAGAAGTTGCCCAAGTATGAGTTAACGGTTGAAGATGGGAGGAGGTTGGCGAAGGAATATAGTAGGGTTTTGATGAGGAAGCATAGGGCGAGACAGGCTGCGGAATCGAACCTTTTGAGGATGAAAAAGGAGGCCATTGAGGCTTTGCCTGAAGGTTTGAGAGAGGCTGCTTTGGTTCCTGATTTGAGTCCTTTTCCTGTTAATAGGTTTATGGCTACTCTCACTCCTCCTATTGAGGGTTACATTGAGCAGGTTAGGGAAGCTGCTAACAAGATCAGTGGGATGGAGAAGATTAGGTGATTTTTGTATTGGAATGGAATTGGTTTTGTTTGTGAATTTTGTCCACTGTTTGGTGGAATGGCATGGAATAGCAAATAATGTTGGTTGGTAATTGGACTGATTGAAATAGAATGTAATGTGATGGCAATGAAATATATTTAGTCTGATGTTTTTGATTGCTGTGTGTTGTTATTTTGAGAGTTTGTTCATTGATCATATGGGATGGATTGAGATGGAACCAACTTGTTATTGTTTAGAGGTATGCGATGCAATTATTGTTAGCCGATTTAGATGGCTTGAAGTTTGATGAAATTGAATGAAGTGAAATGTGACGATGATTTTGTTTTGTTTTCTCTCATTTTGAGGTATCGGATGAAATCTTCTAATGGTATCGTGATTTTATTTCAATTCATTACATTTACACATTAGTTGTTGCAAGTTTCTGTCTCATTTCACCTTGTTTTTCGATGAACAATTTGAAAGGATTAGGTTTTGAATTGTGTAAACCAATTGACCGTCTAATGATAAAAGTGCAGAGAATGAGAATGATTTCTCTGAGAACAAACCAAATTCTGGTGCACACTGCATTAACTACTGGATACAAATCATAGAGCTGATGTTGTAGCTGCTGGCTGAAACCAGTCATTGCACTGGCTGATTATGCAATTTTGGCACATTACAAGCCCTAAATTACAGCTTGGTGCTAATAGTTTCTGAGGGATGGATCAACTAAATTTTGCAATCTAAATTCTTTTATAGACCAGTTCTTTGCTTGTCAGTTTCCTGTACATAAACTCTGTAAGTTATCGAAATGGATAAATTGAGGTAAGTTTAGCCAATTCATTTTGATAATTAACTTATAAAATTATCATACTTCGATAAAAAATAAACTAAAAACAGTTTTGGTTTCTATACTTTTGCAAGCAATTTTGGCAGAGGTTAGAGGTTGTCTTTTAACATGTCTTTTGCATTTGGATTAAATTAATTCTTAGACTATAATCTGAATGATATAAAAAAAACATTGATAATACTTCTCATGTAAAGTTTTAAACCTCTTATCCCTAAGCCATCAACTTTAAATATTGTAATCACCATAAAGGAAATGTTCTTATATACTAAATAAACTTTTGAAAAATACACGAAAAGCTAATAAATTCTTTCTACAATTAATTTAAATACACATACACAAATTATAAATTTCAAAGTTTTAATTTTTATTGAGAGTTTTTTAAAATAATAAGTGGAAATAAATTATTTCAAATTTATTTTCATTTAATCTATTTAAAAGAATTTGTTTTTTTCTGATTTATCCTGACAATAATTTGAAATATCTTAAACATGGCCTTTTCTCAATTACCTTTCTAAGATATGTTTCGTTAAATTTATTTATAAACATTTTTTATGAAAGAACTTAAGAGAAAAAATGATTTTTATAAATTAAAATTAGTTAACATATAAAATAATTTGTAAAAGTTCTTCTCTATATTTTATCTAAATTCTTATTTTTGATTTGTCAATAAAATAATCTAAATTTATAAATAATTTCATTTTAATTTATAAAAAAATCATTTAATTTTCTTTTTCATTTCTACTCTTAAAATCTTGTTCAAACTACCTTAATATACAAAATTTAAATTTCAAATAACTATAATTGTTTATATTTGTTGACATAGTTTTAAAGATATTTTCTATAATGCAAGAGACATGATGTCTTAGTTTTTTTTTGATAAGTTTCATTCTCTCATCTTTTTTAAGGCCATACAAGAGTATTATAAAACTTATTTAAATAGTTTTTTATTTATATTTTAACTTTTATCTTCCAGAAATCTGGGAATGGACCAACAGAACCAGACAAATTCATTAATCTCAGGTAAAACGGACCGAACAAAAAAGTAGATGTTTTCTTCCCGCACCTCCATAGTTTCTTTTGTCATCTAATAAATAAGACAAAAAGACCATTTAACCCTAAAAAAATATTATGGATTATATAATTCAAAATTATTTTTGGATTAGGAAATATAAATCCACAATATATTTATTTTTAAGAAATAAAATTCAAAAGATATTTTCAAAAATCTCTTTCTAATTCTATAATCCAGAATCTAATTTTTTTAAGAAAAAAAATATTATAAATTATAAAATTCAGAAGATATTTGTAAAATCCAGAATGTGTTTTTAATACACCACAGAAAGTGCTGCAGTTGAGAAAAATACGAGGGTGCATGGATGACAACATTGTAAGATGGGGTGTTGGGCTTGAATGCAGAATATGCATCATGCACTAACTGGGCCATGGCTTAGGGAAGTGAATGAGGAATAAAATTTTGGGCCTCACTGGGTCAATTCTTGAAACCATCCTCAGTATTTCCACTGAGTTTTGAAGCTGCCGAAACTTCGTATTTTAAACAAATGAAGCATAATCTTCAGCTTCAGAATGAGGCAAAGTCATATTATCTGTTAAGTAAATTTAGAACCTGACATTTAACAGTTGTCCATTCTTTATATCTTCATCATACTACTGTAGCTGCTACCAATAAAGTTTAACAATATGATGCTTTTCTGCTAAAAAAACCTTGAACCGCAGTCTGATCTGTGCATTAAGCATCATATAATCTCTATTCAATTAGATTTATAATACATTTATCTTCATATTTCCAAAACAGGACGAAGCTATATTTCGGATGGCATCCCAGTTCCACAACATTAATCACCATAGAAATACATTTCATGATTTACACCCAGACCAAAACTATAAAACAAGCAGCAAATGTAGACACAGGCATAAATAGTCCATAAAATAATAATAAAACTATTTAAGAATATTAAGTTTAGGGACTATTTGAAGGGCCTTATAAAACTTAAGCGACTACTTATTAATACTTTTATGACTGCTTAAAGAGGGAGTTATCCTAAAAATATCAAATTTGCTTGTTTACTCAAAAGCAACCGCTCCAACAAACAACTGCCAAGGAAATAAAAATCCATTAACATACCCTAACAGGTAGAAATCACAGTATTGCCACAGGACTAGGTTCATAACGGATTGGGCCAGGTTTGCTCAGATAGGCAAGAAATATAAAACGTAGAATCTGTGAAACATTACCTTGCTAACATTCTATATAGGACAAACTAACCTATGAAAAACTAGCTCCAAAGACATAATAATGCTCCGAAGACTGAACACTCTTTTCACTAATTTTCCATGACAAACAGATTTCACATATCAATCTATAGCCACCAACACAAACTTAACTCCTTTAAAACCATAACAAGAATTACATTCAAACCAAACTTCCTCGTGACCTTGTTTGTTGCGTCCGATGATGTTGGAGAAACAAAGACAAAGGGACCAGGAGGACAGATCCGAACACCCGTTACATGTTCAATAAAAAAAGATAATAAAGGCCTCAAACTAAATCAAAGATATTTTCATCCCCATTTCATCATCCTTACACCCCAAAACCACCAAATTTTTTTTTTAAAAAGAGTGAACAAATGTACACAATCATCAAGGATTACTATGATTGCAATTACAGTCACATCGGCCACTTTGCAATCTCCTGTGAACAAAACCACAACCATGACCGAGATGACTTTCCAGAATTAATGGTTATAACTTTTACATGCCAAGTGTGATTCCTCCATCCAAGACAAGTTTACAAATTGAGTGTTTGGATCACCATCCAACACGCCCATTTTATTGGTAACCATGTGCCAGAGGGGAATCCAAACACAGCAAAACACACTATAACTTATAAGTACATGCTTGGATAACCCTTCCAAAAGTACGCTCAGAATAAAAGACACAATAAACACCCTTCTCCAAAAAGTACGTTTAAAACCGTCAACCAAGCATGTTCTAATCCATCTCATTCACAACAACCAGATCAACACAAAAATAGAACAAAGGAATCAATCAAGAAACACAAAACAGAACAGAACAGTGTAAGTATAACACCGTATAACAGGCTCTCTTATTTCATTAACACTCACCATCCATATATGGCACAGTACACAGACAGACAACACCTTAATACCACACAAAGTCAATCCATCCATTCCATCAGCACCACATCATAACAATTACATAATCTCAACAAAAAAAGAAGCCAAAAACCGTTACCGAAACCCTAATATTTCAAATCTTATCGATATCCTCATCCTCGAACTCGATATAATCATTGCCAGCGCCATCGTCCTCCTCATCGAGGCCAGCGCCGATGCCCTCGTTGAGCCTGGTGCTATCGGGAAGCTCACCGTAGGCCTTGAGGAGACGGGCCTCGTCGGGCATGTACTTCAGAATGACGTCGGCCTTGTCGTCCTGGTAATCGCGAAGGCCAACGAGGATGATGTCGCCGGCGGCGATCCAGACCTTCTTGTGCATCTTGCCGCGGATGTGGCATAGGCGCTTGGTGCCGTCGATGCACATGGCCTCGCAACGGCCGTTGCCGAGCATGCGGAGCACCTGCGCGTACTCCTGGCCGTCCTCCTTGAACACCAGCTCCCGCTTCTCGTCGTCCGCCTCGTTCTTCCCACGCTTCCGGTTCTTCCCTCCCTTTCCCTTGTTCTTCGGCATCCTCGATTCGAAACCCTAACAATTGATCCTCTCAGCACACAGAAGCTGCTTTTCTTTTCCTGTTTTTCTGTTTCAAGAATGGAGAATTTGCTTTGCCTTGCGTTGAGACGCAGCAAAATTGGGCTCGTTTGGTATTTGTTTGGTTGGGTATGCGTGGGGAATACGAATTAAGGGTGGTTTGGAATTGACCCTCTTGTCCCCGGTATAACGTCACTCTCGTACCGATGGTGCATTTGAAATTTTCCTCTTATATCTCTTTAACTAACTTTTGTGGATAATAATTTATAATATTAAAATATAACAAATTTGATAATTATTTATTTTAAATTTAAATTTTGAATTTTAAAAAAATAGAGAAATTTTAAAAAAATGTAATTTTTTTACAATTTTACACTTTAGATAAATTTTTTAAAAAAATAATTCTTTCAATAAAAACCACCTGCACAATAAAACAAATGACAAACAATAATATTAAAATAATTATTTATTTTTATAATTAATTTTACTAAAAAAGTATAGTTTAATAACATATTTTTATTTTAATAGTTATTATAATAATAGTATTTTTTTTTTCAAAACAAAAATATACAATATTTAAATTATTCATCTTCTAATAAAAAATAATTTATTTATTTATTTTTAAAATAATTAAATAAATTTTCCATTTAATATAATAATTTATTTTTTAAAGAAAAAATATACTTTATTATTGTTATAATGTAAAAAATAAATTACTTAACAAATTTTTTACTTCTTATGAATTGTAATTAAGCTCAAATGAACTTATGAACATTAATTTTTTATTTCATCTTACAAAATTGTAAGATTATATATTTTAAATTAGTTTTTTATTTTTAAAATGTAATTTATTGTTATAAGATTATAAAATTATCAAACTTTAAATTAATTTTTTCATTTTTAACATGTGTGAATAGAAATATATAATAAAATTTATAATGATATTGGTAAGTTTATGTTATATACTAATTTAATAAAATTATAATTATTATAATTTTTTTATATAATAATAATATCACTATTTTTTCTAATGTAAAATAATGTTATTTTGTTACTTAATCAAGATTTAGCTAGAGATTGGAATGAGAGGTGTAATTTTATTTTAAAATAGATAAATGATAGGATTATCATTTCTTCAATGTCACATTTCTTTCTTTGATTTTCTATAGGAATAAATATTATATGTTGTATTAATTATTAACACGAGATTCAATAAAACTATTCAGAAATCTTAAAATAAATAAGGAGATATATGTTTGTGATACTGGAAATCGGTGGATAAAAATACAAATTTTAAGAATTAATATTAGTTAATATCAATTCAGATTCAAAAGATAACAGGACAATTAAGTAAGACTTATTATAAAGTACACAAATCACAAAATTTTCTACGCAAATTAATGATTTATGCAAAATTTAAAAAATATTTGTTAAAATAAAACAATAAATGATTGATTTAGTTTGATCAAATTGCAATCTTTACATAAAAAAGTAACAATTCTAAAACAAGTATAAATTGTTAATCTAAGTCCTAAATTTACTATTTTTAAAGTTTTTCTACTGAATACATGTGAAATATAACTTTACACAAAGACAAATACGAATGATGTGTCCTAATTTTAAAACTTCTTATGGGTAGAACTTGTGTGATTTGTTGGAGATTCCACATCGACTAGAGATTAGAGCCTTTCATTGTATATAAGTGGGTGCAAACCTCAACCCTATGAGCCGGTTTTATGGGGTTGAGTTAGGCTTAAAGTCCACTTCGTAATATG
>Ga0123342_1000402_pt1 | contig 67184 bp, 33 predicted proteins | sample Turbeawhitnodule_FD_89960 | JGI IMG/M metagenome (GOLD analysis project Ga0123342, IMG submission 89960) | Root nodule microbial communities of legume samples collected from Mexico - Turtle bean Mexico white nodule | ecosystem: Host-associated > Plants > Roots > Nodule | place: Mexico: Nepantla... | reverse complement strand
TCCCCCCCCCCCCCCCCCCCCCCCCCCTTCTTGTTTAAGGCTTTAATTCTAACAGGTCAGCTTAGTTGTTGGGCACAAAGGGTGGGTCATGAGTTTGGCCCAGTTTTATTGGTAAGCCTGATGGAACATAATTAAAATAATAAGTTTTGTCATATATTAAGATAAGTGCATGTATCAATATATTGGTAGTTGTTAACTGAATAAACATATGCATAAAGCTGTTAATTGAAAAGATAAAGTTGTTAATAAGTAGAGAGCACCCAAGAATAAAGGGGCATAAGGATCTTTTCTGTTGTAGCATCGTGAGTGTAGGTGCCCATGAAGAATTTTTTTTTTCATTACGTATGCTTTCGGTTGAGATTATATTCTCGTGAGTGAAAGTTGTTAAACGAGTAAGCTTATAAAAAGGGTTTGAGACCTCAGGTAACGGTACTGTGTGTCTGAATACTAGACTAAAACTGAATATTTATCTTATTTTGTATGCTCTCACTACCTTGATCGTCGGAGTGTGATCAAAAGGTAGAGTCTCCTCTGTCCCAACAGAGTCACGTTCCAATGCGAAGAGAAGACGCAAAACAGAATCTAAAGGAGACAGGTTAGAAGCGAAGCTTTCCACTCAAGTTAACCAGCGAGAACAATAATATATATTTGTATTCAATAAATTATTTTATTTTTCAATATTGTAATTTAATCCTAAATTGTTATTACTTATTATAAACTTTTTAAAAACTTAGGACTATTGGAAGAGAATCTATCTTCTTCGTGGAAATTGTTCCTTTCATTTTCGCAAACTTGCAAAAGTAGTTCCTCCACTTACTCTTTGCAATCTCTTTTCCAAGCAAACTCTTTAAATTAGAAATTTGTTTATAATAACGTGATTTTGTACCTATTTTATTCAAATAGGTAAAATTTAAAAACATTTACAATTATAAATGAGTGCATTTTATTCCCAGATTTGGTGTTAATTTCATATTTTTAAGGAATAATGGAGATGACTGGGATAAAGAAAATAAGGTAAGCCAAAAGGAGAAAGTTGGAAGGCCCGAAACGCACAAAAAGAGCAAAAAAGTCCAACTCAACAACGGAGTTTCTCGCTTGAGCGAGAATGCGTCAGACAAATTGGGTCATTTTATGTTTTTATCATTAAGCCCATCAGGGTGACGCAGGAAGTCACCTAACCCTAGTAAATTAGGTTAAATAGGGGGCTAGAGGATCAACCCTAGTGTGCCAGATTGAAAGGAAAACACCATTGAGTGAATTGTAACCAATTGAGAGAATGAAAGGTGTTAGAAGTATGTCTGGCTAATTCTACCCTTTGGTTGTTCAAACTCTTATGTATTGAGATGATATTTAACTATGATATAATATTTTGTTCTTGATTGATTATTGGTATTGTTGTTTTGGTTTTAAATATTTGTGACATGTTTGAGGATCTTAAATCTGACTAGGAAGTATTTTTAGGGTTTTGACTTAAACAACAATACTTAACATATTTTAGAATAGACTTTAAATGTTAATTGCTATTAACATTTGAGCTTGATCTTAAGTCGTTCTTATAAATATGCGAGAGATCAATATTTAAGGAACATTCTTAAGAATTTTATATGCGAGGAATCGATATAAATGACTTTTATACGGGCATCAATTTCAATCAAAGAACATAATGTTAACATGCTAATCAAAATACATAAGAGTGAGACAAATGAAATACAATCCCTATTTTTCCAACTTGAAGCAACCAATTCTTTGCCTGTTTTCTAATTAATCATAGCCAACTCAACCACTTTCAACACATTTTTTATTGATCTGTTTTATATTTAGCGAATACTGTACTTGATAATTCAACTGTTCTCTATGGGATCGATATCAATCCTTAGGGACAAATTATTATTTCTGACAATGCGGTGCACTTGCCATAAAAGGTCATCAAGTTTTTGACGCGTTACTAGGGAACAAGTTTGAATTTTTTAGTATAAATTCCTAAATATTGTGAATATTCTAAATGTTTTTATTTTTTGTTAATAGTTCTTAATTTTTTTATATTTGTTTATTGTGTTTATATTTTGTTACTATTTTTATTTTGCTTTATTTACAGAGTTATTTTTATTTTCTTTATTTTATTTACAAATTTGATTTTCTTTTAATTTGTGGATTTGTTTTTATTATTTGAATCTTTATTTTGAATTTATGAACTTTATTTGTTTTTATTTATTTCATATTTATTCAGATTTTAATTTATTTTTGTATTTTTGAATTTATTTGTTTTTATTTTGTTATTAAATTTATTTTGAATTTATTTTAATTTTAAATTTTTAAAAAATTTAATTTAATTTAGGTCGTAAAAAGTCATCAATAATACAAAAAATAAAATAAAACTAGGTCTAGAATGTGTTTGTTACTATGCAATGAAATCAAAAGCTCTCTTCTTTCTTCCTCTAAAGTCTCTTTTATAATATTTTTTTCCTTGCACAAAATTTGATCATGATATTGTTTTACAATTATCAAATGTTCTCTTTCTCTCTTTTAAATTATTAAGCAAATATCTCCATTCTCAATTAGTCCCAAATTTTATTGTTGCTTTTCCAATTTTCTTCAGATTTGTGCATTGATTGTAATTGATTTCAGCACTGCTGCGAGAGATATTGCAGAAGATATTCTTGAATAATATCCTCAAAGTATATTTGCTCTATTTTTAAAGGATTTTGCAGAGTAATTTTAATTGCAAGATTTTGAGAGAGTATCCCTGCAAAAGATTGTTTTCAATTTTTATTTTTTTTGAGATATTTGCAGATTTAATTCTCTAATTATTTATTTTAGATTTGTTTCCTATTTTGATTCAAAAGAAGCAACTTGGGTTAAAAACACAAGATTAACATAAATAATAATTAAGGCCCAAATAAACCCAATTAGAAAAATATTAATTAAAATAGTAGATTTATTCATAATTACAATCCAAGAATCTATGACTAAAGCTATTAAATGTTAATAGAATTATGCTCATCAACCAACTATAATACAATCTCCATATGCTCTATATGAATAAATCATTTTAGTATTATGCTTTTAATCTGTCACAAACCCTTATCGGGGGTTATTATTTTTAAAATTTAAGTAATACCATATTGATTTCCGTTTATCCTAAGTCAAAATAGATGTTTGTTCCCTATCCATTTTAGAGGGAGAGATCCAAGTACTTTGTCATTTATGTCAGATTGACTCATGACAATACTTAAGGATCCCAAATTATTCGGAATAGTCTGAAGCCTTGTTATCATGGATTGTATAGACATGTTCACCTCTATTGTAAAAATCTCATACTGAGTCCTTTGCATGGTGATTTTATTTCTCCTTACCTCTTTACATTCTTCATGAGACAATGCAAGCATCTCCCACATATCATTTGCACTTACCATATCTTGAACTTTAGGAATTTCCTTTTCAGACTAAGCGCATAACATGATATGTCTAGCTTTGACATTAAGGTTATACAATGCCTTATGCTCTTCATTCTACGATTCTTACACAATAAGATCTCCAGAGGAATCAAGTAAAGATGGAATACCTTTCTTAATGGCGATAAAGAGATCAACACTGTTGTATTCCAGAAATTTTGTCATCCTTAGTTTTCAGAGATAGTACTTCTTTCCATTGAACAAATGTGCCTATTAATAGCTTGACCTTTGAATTGCATGATTTCTCTAAGGATCTTTTCCTCAAGTGTTGTTAAGAACTAATCCCTGAGGTTAACTTTGATAGCATTTGTAGGAACAATTGACTCTAAAAGGGGGCAGGAGGGGGATTTTAATAGAGCCTGAACTCAAACTCACGAATCTAATAACAAAATAAATTAGTATCTAACAAGAAAAGGAAAGAGAGAAGTAGACACATTTATATTGGTTCACCCTACCACTTGGGTTATGTCCAATCCCTAAACCACTTAGATATTTTCACTAATCGAGTTTCAACACCTCTCTAGGCCAAGCATTCTACACCTCTTTGAGTAAATCAGTCCTAATCTCCTCCTGATGCAATCCTTTTCGAGTGTTGGGAGGAATTTGATGGAAGGAAACAAAAGAGTTATAGATTTATGGAGGAAGCACCGAAAGACTATGGAGGTTTATGGGTTTGGGTGTGAGTTTACAAGGTGAAAGGCCAAGGAAGAGGTTAAGTCAACTTCCTTGGGTTTCTAAAACGCAAAAGAGTGTCTTAGAAGAGAGACTTGGAGAAATCTGTTGAGAAATTCATTAACACAAATTCATATATCAATCAAGTCTAAACAATTTCAAAAGGGGGACCTCTTATTTATAAACAAAGGAGGTTGCTAAAAATGATTATCCAAGTTCTACCAAACTCTCCATTCATAACATGACATGTGGAACCTAATCCTCTACAATGATGGGTGGCCATGTGGCAATCCAAAGCTTAGAAAATTGTTCATTAACAACAAGACAAGTGGCGCATAAGGAATGGACAAAGAGCATGAAGAGTATGAAGAGCCATCTTGGCTAAGAAACACATTTCGCCTATTTGGAGGCCTTGAAGTGATGTATGCCATGTGTTGCCTTCTTCTTGGTTTTTCAAGGCCCAAAATCCTATACTAATTTTGATGGAAGAGTGTCGGGCCTCTTCCATCAAATTTGGTCTAAAATACGAGGCTCAAAATACTATTATATTATTTACAAAAATGATACAAAACTAAGGCAAATATTCCTTCTATAATCTTCAAATTGATCCTCTGCTCTTAGTTGAAAAGAATGGTGGCTTTATCAAGGATGATCGTCCATCAAGACCTCCTCCTTGAAAAGGATTTGTCCTCAGATCCGACTTGTTTTGATCTTTTGGCCACCATGGAAACCATGGAAAGAATAATCTTCCTCCAGGATCAAAGATAAACTTGTAGAAACAATCAAAAAGTAAAATTAATGAAATATGTAAAACAAAAGTATGAAGAAAAATGTAAGAAATGACATCAAGAGTAGAAAAAGAAGTACATTTCTCAAAAGAAGATTGTAACATGCAAAGATGTTTAGATGATAACGATACAAGAAAAGTAAGAAAAATAAAAATAGAAGAAATGACATTTGTTTCAAGGTCGATGTACTGCTTACCTGAGAGATAGTCAATATGGATCCGATTTGAGCTTTCGGATTGACTAATCCGGTATTCACGAAAATTTTAGTGCAAATTTTTATTTTATTTTTAAAAAAATACTCACTTAAATATCTATTAAAAATAATTTAGTTATACTTTAATATCATAGAGAAATTATTTTATTTTGTCTAAATACTTGGTATATTATATACAATTTTATTTTGTTTAATAGTTTGTTGTATTAGTTACTTTAAGTTGAAATAGGTAATTTAGCTATATAAATGTTTTGTTGTTTAAATTTTTTAGACAAAAATTATTTATCAAATTATTAACCAACATAAAACAAACAAGTATTTTCTTATGTCACATGTATTTATGTTAGTTACTATTTTGTATTAGTGTCTTATTCTAATGTTTCTACCAAACACATCAATAGTTAGTCTCATACAAATAAGTTATATTGTCTACCTTACTTAATGCATTATCTAACTATTTGTTCGATGTAAATTATTTTTATAAGGAAGCTAAAAATATTTGAGATTTCTTTATTCTTAAATACATTTATAAAGATGTGGTTAGACAAAAGTCTAATATTATATATTATTATCGTGGAGGTACTGGTTAAAGGAACTTGTATTCTAACTTCCTTAATCTCCACATTTCCTGAAGCTTTACTTCCACTAGTTTCACCATTCTCAATGAACCAAACATTTTTAGTTTTGACAATGATTGTACTATGGGTTGGACAATAAAACATATACCCTTTTGACTTTAGTGGATAACCTATGGGTAAGACAGTAAAACATATACCCTTTTGACTTTAGTGGATAACCAATGAAATTTCCATTGGTTGTTCTTGCATCCAATTTTTTTCTTGCAGATTGTATATTCTAATTTATGTTTGACAACCCCAAACATCCAATCTCAACCTAACATTCAAAAGGTGTCTTTTGAACTTCTTTTCTAGGAACCATGTTCAACAAATACATTACAATTTTAAAGAATACATCTACATTGATACATGTATAGATGAATTACTTAACATGCTCATAACCATATCCATTAAAGTTTGATTACGCCTTTCTGACACACCATTTTGTTGTGGTGTATCTAAAATTGTGCATTGAGCACAAATACCTTGTTTCTCAAGGAACTTAGCAAATGGACCAAGGTGTTGTCCACTTTCATCACACTTTCAATAATATTCACCACCTCTATCTAACCTAACAAATTTTACCTTTCTATCTAATTGCCTTTCCACTTCATTTATACAAATTTCCAAGGCATTCACTGCTTGAGATTTCTCATGTAGTAGATAGCCATAACCAAAACGTGAAAAAAACATCAATAAAGGTGATAAAATACCTTTATTTATTGAAGGAATTTACATAAAAAAAAAAAGTCCACATATATCCATGTGTACAATTTCAAGAAGCTAAGTGCTTCTTATGACTCCTTTCTTTGTGTGTTTTATTTGTTTGCCTTTAATACAATCCACACATACATTCAAATTAGTAAAATCTAAATTTGGAAGTATTTAATTCTTTACTGATCTTTATATCCTTTCTTTGGAAATGTGCCCAAACGCTTATGCCACAAGTGAGCAGAACATTCATTCACTAAATTACGTTTAGTGTCAATATTATAATGCGAGGTCGTAAGAGTTTCATCATATAAATTACCAAGATTCAATTTATATAAATAATCATAAAGTGAATCAAATCCAACCATACAAGTATGCTTATACAAACTGAGACAAGCATTCCCAAACTTAAAAGAGTATCCATCAACATCAAGTTTAGACAAAGAAATTAAATTCCTAAAAATACTAGGTCATAAAAAGTATCAAACAAGTCTAAATGAAATCCAATGTCAATGATTAAACGATAAATATCGACAACTTCCACTGGAACCTTCACTTAATTCCTCATGAAGACAAACTTCTCATTCGGGTTGAAAGGAATCATTACATCACATTAGAAACATGAGTTGTTAATCCATAATCAATTCACCAAGTATTATGTGAAACTTCAGTTAAGTTTGATTCAAAACATACATAAACATTATGCTGACCTTTCTTTTCGAACCAAGTTTTACGTTTAGGGCAATCCTTCTAGAAATGTCCAAAATCCTCACATCAATGACATTTATCATTTTTCTTCTAAATTTTAGTAGAGGCTCGTTAATATTTATTGGTCCTTTAATCTTTCCATGTTTCTTATGAACCTTCTTTTCAGCTTTCTGATTATTCACATAATGAATGGAGTGACTTCCTTGGTCTCTTCCTAAACTAACATACTATGCAATCCATGCACATTCCATTTGTCTTTCATGGTATTATAGTTCACTTGAAAAGGACCATACTCAGACGGTAACGAGTTCAAGATGAACTGCACAAGAAAAACTTTAACCATTGTCATTCCAAGAAAAACTTAAGTCTTGTTGCAATATTTGTCATCTCAATGACATGTTTATGCATAGTATGAGAACTATCAAATTTCATGATAGTTAAGGTACTCATTAATGTCCCAGCAAGAGACTTATCAATAGTTTGGGAGCGCTCTTCCACAAATCTCATAAATTCTTTTGCACTTCCAGTTTTGGGAAGAGAAAACTTAATATTATTTGTTATGATCATTCACATAAACATCACGCTAGGTCTGTTTGACCTTTTCCAAACCCTATAATGATTTTTCTCTTCAATGCTGCTAACATCAGTAATAACAACATGTTTATCAACTTCAAAGGTCAAATCAAGATCCAACACACCTAAGTAAAATTGGACTTGTTCACTCCAATTAGGAAAATTCAATCCATTAAAGACAAAAATAGACTTAGCATGCGAATGTAAAGACACGGGAAAAAATACTACAATTAACACATGCTTAACATCAATACTTTGAGTCATAAACTAAACATACAATACAAATTCAAATAAAACAAACATTTTATGCATATTAATCCTTTGAGTGATACATTAATACACAAAACATAATGATGTTAATAATATTAACATTACTTGATAGGACATATGCATTAACTAGAAATATTTGTTATCTTTGGATGTACAAAATAAAACTAATAACACATACTCACTACCAACAATCATATCCATTAATTATAAGTACAATTAATCAACCTTTGGGCGATCCACAAATGCCTTATAATAATGAATTTCAATTAACCCATAAATAAATAATAGTTTAGCATTCATTCTGTAGATAATTGAAATAAAATTCATCACTAATTTGGAATTAAATAAAACATAAAGATTTGATCACTTTGTCGAATACAAATCTATCATACAAATAATTCCATAAATAATATCGTTCGTGAAGTTTGGAATTAAAAAAAATATAAAGATTTGATCACTTTGGTGATTACAAATCTATTATACAAATAATTCCATAAATAATATCATTCATGAACTTTGGAATTAGGAAAAAAAAAACATAAAGATTTGATCACTTTGGTGATTACAAATCTATCATACAATTAATTTCAACAAAAATAATATCATTCATCAACAAAATATACAAATATATATTTATGCAATTACTTTTATTTATCTTAACTTTTTCCTCTTACATTCAAATAAAACAAAATTCATGATTTATGATGTAGCGAAAGACTTGAGATTTCATTATTTTAATTTGAAATTAATTCATAACACAGTGGAAATAAATGGATAAATTAAACCTTAAAGTTTATCCTCAAATGGTATTGCAATATTCATAATTTTAAAAGGGTTCATAAAATTGGAAAAAACATCATTCATGAACAATCATAAATTTGAGCAACAATGTTCTGATACCACAATAATGAAAAATAATGGACATCATAAGGATCTTACAATATATGATCCTCATATTCCATACATTTTATATAATAGAGATAGACATCTACCTTGATCCATGAGAGTCCCTATCTGAGTAGTTTCTTCAATCACCTCTTCTCAATCTATCTCTTGCAATTTTATTTTCTTGACACACTCTTTATTAATGGCCAACAGTGAGACAACCTCATTTGTAGAGACAGAACCTTATCTCCTTTATGTTTCCCAATCTCCATCAGATTAGGTTTTCATCAGGTTTCATAAGATATATATAACCTAACCTCCCAAATTAACCAATATGCCCTTTTATAATATCAAATCACATCCAAGCCCAAGGTCAAAATCTATTTCACATGAATCACTTTACAATGTTACATAATTTTCTAACAAAGGAAACTTGTCATAAGAAGAAAATTAAATTTATATTTTATTGTCCTAATGCTTATAACCCCACCTTTAAGAAAGAAAAAAAAAACTTGTTATGTTTCTAGAAAATGAGATCATCATGCACCTCAATTTATGCCTGAAGCCATAAACAAAAATTCTCCTAATACTAAGAAAAACTTTGATCGAAGGACAAGATACAATTGTTATAACACACAATTGTTGTAACACACATGCACACACATAAATATTGTGAAAATTAGCTAAGACATATGTATTCTTTATATATTATGAAATTAAAATGATTAAATTATCAACTTTCACGAAAATTAAAGTATTTAACGCGATTTATGTGTAAAATCTAAATTAACTATGAAAACATGACATTCGGTATAACGTGAAATTGAGGACATTAATCTAATGAATCTAACTTATTTAAAACAAATTATATCAAAAGTTGTAATTTTTGTAAATAATTTTTTTAAATAGAATAAATTGTATTTAAAACAATAAGATTAAAGATAAAACATTTGATGTTTTTATCTTACAAAACAGAAGTAAAAAAATCAATTTAACACAAAATTAAAAAATTAAATTAAATGAGCAATATGTATATTTTGTGATATGATTATTGTCTAAAGGAAGAAGATATTAATTATAAATTAACAATAATTTATTCACCTAAATCAAAAGGAATAAACTCTTTAAAAAAATGTTATGTTTATTAGTTTTGCTATAGTAATAATCTTTAGGAGAAAACTCTTCTTAGAATTTCTTTTTTTAATAAATGAGTTGTAAAAATAGTTCCATCCTAATTTTAAATACATAAGAATATGAAAGTGTCTAGTTAAAAGTGTTGCTTGATTACATGTTTATATATTTCTAAAACTGTTAAATTCTTTAAGAATTAGTGATTTTTTACACTTATATTTAATTAAAAATTATCTTATAAGTTATTTAAAAACTAGTAGTACAACTAACGTAAAACTTTACCAACATATTAATATATAATCACTTAACACAGTGACGAAACTAGACTTTTGCCCTTTAAAATAGCATACACGAAAGATTTTTCTAAAATGGATATTACATTGCTTAAGCTGAAAAACTTTTTTACTCAATACCAAATATACATCTAGGAAAACAATCCACGAATTTCGGTTATGAAAATGTAAAAACCCATTGTTGATCTACATGAATAATCAAATCAATACAAAAATTTATCATTATTATAGGAGCCCTATGATTAACCAATAGATTAAGTTGGATTTGCATACTCTAAGTGGATTTTAGATATTTTTTATTTGATTGGAGTAGAAATTGTTTTTTTTTTACAAGAGGTCTTTTCTAGTCTTGATCTTTGTGAAATATGAGTATATGGTTTGGAGTATATCTTAATTACTCTAAATAATAAATAATTAAATTCATTGATTGTGCATAAAAAAGAATTAGATTAAACATCAAATTGCTTGGATTAAAGATCCTCCTTCTTCTTTGAGAGGTACCTATACAAAAGAAAATATCCATGAAGGCTTAGACATGAAAAAGCAATATTCATATAATGAAATGGTAAGTTGCATACCCATTCGCCTTTGCCCAACGGGAGAGTTGAAATAACTGTACACCCTCATTGGATGCATGGCAACAAAGAAGTAGATAATTTCGAGGTTGTACCATCCATGCAAATCTCATGAACAATACTGAATAAACACACATCACTGCAGTACCAACTCAAACACAAGAAATGAAAAAACATTATTAAACACACAAAATGATTCTCATTGTTATAAGAACATTCCAAGTTTCCTTCAGCAGATCATTTCAACCTGTTGTCATGTTGCCAGAGATCATTTCCGGAGGTTTCTTCATGTCCACCAAACCCTGAAACCAAACACATCACACAGTTTAATCAAGAACATGTAATGTCTCTGGAAGAAATTCATTGTGAACCTCGTGAATTGTTTTAGTGCCCAACAAATCTTTAAGTAATATAAATTTTTTTTAATTTACTTCAGTATAAAAAAATTCATTCAGTAAAAAATTAATTTTAAAAGCTAAAATAATTAGACTAAATTGAAGATTATTTTATAAACTAAAAAATTATTAACATGTAGATTTGATTATTAATGAAAATTATAAAATAGTTTCTAAATTAATATTTAATCATTAGTTATTAATATTTTAATAATTTGGTTATTTTTATTTTAAATTAAATTTTATTAATCTTTTAAAGACTAATTTAAAATCTAAAATATTAATATTTAAAATTTTTGAAAACTAATTTAGTTATTAATTTAAAACTATTTTATAAATTTTTATTAATAATAATAGAAAATCATTTTAAATATTAATAATTTTTTAGTTTCTAAAATAGTATTTAATTTAATTAATATAGTGACTAATTATTTTTAATTTCTATAGTGATAAATTATTTTTAATTTCTAAATTTAAAAATATTTAATAATTCAGTGATAATTTAATTTGAAAGAGAATGAAAAAAATAGAATAACCTACAGCAGCAACAAAACCCCAATTGGCAACAGGTCCCCAAAAATGTGCTGTTTTGGGACCAACTGGACTGTTCCAAAATGCTCGGAAATTAGAAGCCATGTCTTTTATATTATTGCTTTTGACTGTCAACATAAAACACTAAGTTAGATGATTGGATATGTCTCTCATATTCAAATAATATATGGAGAAAATATCTTTTTCTTAAATTCAGAAAATTTAAATTGATGTTCAGAATGCAGAATTTTCAGGTATGATGACCAGGGAAAGCATAGACAATGAATGATATCATTTTAATTATCCTTTTCCACAAAAGAAGCTTGAAGTTATAATAAATTCACCTTCAGAGCATTTTAATATATATTTTTACTAGCATCGAAATTAAACAGATGATGATTAAAAAATTAAGTTATTCTTATTATTCAAATAAACTTAAATAAAATTATTTAAAGTTCCTTTTTATCTTTCATATTTATCTTTTGTATTGGATAAGTATATTATTATTATTAAAATACAAATTATTTATAGGTATTATAATTGAAATTTAATTTAATCCATATACACACTCATCAGACAGCTAAATTACATTTTAGTAACATGCATATACTTGTTTAAAAATAAATATATACTCTTAAAAAAACTAACTCTCTTACGCTTTAAGAGAGACAAATAAACTATTTGTTCATAAACAAGGGGTGCTAATACATCTAAAGATTTAAACTAAACTCACTTCTAATTAATAGAGAGTGAAATTCTGATTAAATTAAGGTGTTATGCATAGCTTCAAAAAAATTATCTAGAAAGTTGTTGCATAACATCACAATTGACACCAATTATCAATGATAAGGCCATGGATCATGTGGCTATAAAACAAAAGAAAAAAAAATACTAAACATTTAAAGTATTTTGAATGAAATGATGAGATAAATATATAGAAAAGAAGGCTCAAAGTAAACCCAAAAGAAAGACACTCCATTGAGAAGCAGACCTATTATTGATGATGAAAAGAATTATGAGATGTGAAGAAGATGGAAGAGAATGGAAAAGGAGAGAGAAAAAGAGAAAAGTTTGGGAGAGAGATAATTGATAATAAAATGGGAGATGCATAGAGGTGTAGACCAAGTCAAGTAATTGGTTTTTGTTGAATGGTAAGGAAAGTAAGTGGGAGAACAAGTTTCACTAATCACCATTAATCAACAAGATTCACTAATCATCATTAATCAATAATGTTCACTAATCACCATTAATCAACAATGTTCACTAATCACCATTAATCAACAAGATTCACTAATCACCATTAATCAATAAGGTCATCATGGCCTTCATAGCCTCTAGCTTTTATCCCCCAAAGTAGGAACTGCTTGGAGTTTTAGGGTATTTTTCTTTATGTATTTTATAACAAATTTGGATAATCCTCTTTCATTTTGGAATGTAAAATTACAATTTAAAATATCATAGAGTTTAGGTAGTTGGGTATGTAAGATGGATTATGTGCCCTTTGATTATTCACATAGTTGTGTATAAAAATTGTGAGAAATCGAAATTTATCAACCTATATTTAAAAAAAATTGTATGTATTTCTAATATTTTACTAACAAATATATTAAACTATTAGGTTAATATCAAGTAAAAATAATTGTAATTTAAAAAATTATAATAATTGTCGATAGTACTCAAAAAAACATTTCATATATTTAAAAAGAATATACATTTTTTAAAATGAGTTTCTTTTATTTGTATGTCTTCTAATATTTGCTTTTAAGATTGAATAAAAATATTTATTATTGCAATATAATACTTTTTATTACTTAAAATGTTTTCAAATTTAATGTAATATTTTCCAATACTTTTTTATCCAATTTTTTATGTTTAAAAGTTGTCAAAGTTATATATAATATAAAATAAATTTCTTTTTATTTTTATAAAATATTTATCTTTTCAAAATTTATACAAAAAAATTATTTCTCCCAAATTTTTTTGATATTTCCTTTCCTTTCTTTCATGGAACCCATAATTTTAGGACAATTTAAACCAATCAAATATTGATTTCAGGTTATTTTCATCAATATTTAGCTATTTACTGATATTTTCGGATATATGAATGGCGTAGTCGGTTGCATATGCAGTAAGCTGAAATAAATATTTTAATTACTAAAAATTTAAAATTTAAATTAATTAATAATTAAAATTTCTTAATAATTAAATGTTAAATACTAATTTAAAAATTATAAATTTTTATTAATAATATAATTTATTTTAGATATTAATAATTTTTTAATTTATAAAATACTATCTAATTTAGTATATATAATAAATAATTATTTTATGATTTTAAATTAATTGATATTTAATAAAAAAAATTAGTGTAATCTAATTTTACTATTTGATTTTTTTGAATCAGACTAGAAACAAGTTAGAACTTTTTTAATATTTTTTAATTTATATGGGAAGCATATAAGTTAAAATAAGAAAAACTAACCTAATTTAATTCATATGTAAACAAATTACTCATTATAAGAATGGATATTTAATTTGATAAGTCTATGTGAATGAACTATTGTGGTACAAATATGAGATTGATTTGGAATGAGTATAGTTTGATAAGGATATCAAAAGTATGATTGACATATATTATCTAGTGATAAAATTTTGTATCAGGCCAATGTAATTGAGTAATATATTAGGTTTATGTAAACTCTAGAGTTGTATAAGATGTATTAGTTTGAGTTGAATTATTTTGATATTGTTTTGATTTGGTATTTTGATGTTCAATTATTTAATAGGATGATTGCACTTGAACTGAGAAAATCAAATAATGATTGATAACAGTTACACAAATTATATTCTTAGTCAAACTCTTTAAAATAAGAAAATAAAAATGTACTAAAATAATTTAAAAGATTCTAAAGATATTTTCCCTTTAATTATTATGAAAATATTGATGATATTTTTATCCTAATGATTTGTAATTTACAACATTGTCCCCAATTTAGTAAAAGAATATATACCATTCCCATAGTATCCTAGAATCTACTTGGAAAATCCTTAAAAATATTTACTATTTAAAGTCTTGTAGTGACGTGAGTTCTAATCACAATTTTTTTTTTAAGATTATCTTTCATGAAATGATTGTTAATTTCAATATATTTGGTTTTATCGTATTACACTGAATTATGCACAATGTTTATGATTAACTTGTTGTTATAATAAAATTATATAGAGATATCATCTTTATTTTAAGCTCATCTAGTATAATTTTCATCTAGAATCCTTAACACATACCTTGAGCAACAACTCAAAATTTCACTTTTTACAATAATGTGTTATCCTATTATCTTCTTCTTCACGTTATTTCTCCAAAAAAAAACATATAGTATGCAAAGGTAGATTTTCAGTTGGTAACAAAATTTGCATAGTGTATATCAATATAAATCTTCAGGGTCAAAGTGTTATCCTTCTAGGAAAATGGTCTTTTCCCTGAGTTTGACTTTAAGTACGGAAGAATTTTGTTAACTATTGGAACATATATAAATTGGTTTATCACACTAATTGTATAAGCAATTTCTAGTCAAGTTTTCATATAAATATTTGATATTCAGTTTTTTTTTACATGAGAGTTATCTTCACTTTTAGTTTTATGATTTTTGGTCATAGGAACTCTTAACGTTTTACACTCCAACTTATTGTTTTAAGGAGATCAAGTACATATTTTATTTGAAAGACGAAAATCCGCTTTTTGAAATAAGGAACTTCTATTTTAAAAAAGTAGTTGATTTTTTTTTCAGGTCTTTCATTTAAAATTAGGTTATCAGTTTTTTCTTTAAAGTCAATTTTCTCTATTTCATTATTTTCTACAATAATCATATGTTCACATAGGCCAATAATATAGTGAGTTGAAACTGGTAGTTTGTGAATAAAGTGTGATATCCTTGGTTTAACTTGTATCTTAAGAATATCCTTACTTTCGTAAATTTCTTAAACCATGTTCTTGGAGATTTATTAAGACCATATTAAACCTTATTTAGGAGATATACCTTATTTCTTTTGTTATGAGTTTCAAACTATTGAGGAATCTCAATATATACTTATTTTTCTAAAGCTCCATGAAAGAAACACATTCTCACATCCAACTTGTGTAAGTCTATCTGAAATTAGTTGTTAGAGTAAGAACACCTTGTATTTATTTATTACTAGAGAAAATATTTCCTCTTAGTCAATTTCAAAAATTTGAGTGTATCCTTTGTAGCCAATCTAACTTTATATTTATTTATTGTCTCATCTACCTTTATATTTCACTATAAATATCTATTTACACCTTACAACCCTTTTGTCTCTTCGTTTGTTAATCATCTTCCAGTTGTCATGACTTGCATTCATCTCCTTTGTCATGACTTGCATGCAATGTTTCATGCTTCTTGATTTGAGGTAGGAATTTTTATGGTAAATGTCAACAATAAAGCTTTGATGTTAATGAGAAAGATTGTCAGTGTAAACATGTTAAGAAATAAGATATTTAACACATGATATTTTTCACTTTCTCAATGCAATGAGTAAATTTTCAATAATACATACCTCCTCACAATTATCTTTAGATATCATCACCTTTGAATCATACAACTATTCTTGTTCAGGAATCAAAGTGATTTGTTTCCTTTTTTATATTTTTTTCAAAGAATTTATTCTCTTTCTTTTTGTGGGTTGGTTTGATCCCATTTGTGGTGACTTCATTATATGTTGAACATATTGTAAATACAATATGATAATGACAAGAAGGAGAACTTGTTCCTTGAAAAGTAGAGGACTTGACAAAAAATATTAGCTTTCATGAAAGGTGTCATACGTGGTGATAAAGACACAAAGTATGATAGCATTTGTATCCCTTTTATTATAAGGATTACTTATCCATAACATTTTGAAATTCTAGTATATAATTTATTACAATTAGGATTATAAAAGTGAAAAGAAAAAATGATACATTGAAATACTAGACAAGGGAAGTAGGGATGATAAATGAACTCGTCCATGTGCTGGTATTGTCAGACCACATTTCAATTTTGATAGAGAATCCCTTCGTTGACTGGGTACAGGGGTATTGATAATTAGGTATGAGAATATGGATGAATATGTTCATATATACTCTGTATCCATATTTGTCCCAATACTCATTTTCGTCCCTGATTTAAATTAATAAAATGTTTTTAATTTATTAGGTAACCTAAAAACTTATATTAACTTCTCTTTGATCATTTGTTTCATAAGATATTTCTAACATTTGATATTTTTACTATTTTTTATAATTATTTTATCTTTATATAATTGTTATTTGATATTCTTATTTGATATTTATGCCATTATGATTTCTTTCTTGTTATTTGACGTTAAAAAAAATGTGTATTATGTTAAATATTTGATAATATTATATTTTTTTCTGTTGTTTTTATTTTTTTTTATAAAAAAAAAATATTTAATTAATATTTAAAATAATAAAAGACAAGTACATGCGTGAGTTCGGATAGAGATATACTAGTTTCTCAATAAAGATGAGGATGAAAAAAAAGTTTATACTCTTTAAATATAAAAATGGAGAAGAAAAATATTTTTTATATTGAAAATGATGATAAAATACTCAAATAACCTATTGTTTTTCCTGTAAAGAAGAAGACAGAAAAGATTTAATAAAATTATAGTCATTTAAGACATAAGTGAATAGTTTGTTGATATAGGACATAACATTTAACGATACTTATCACTTAAAATTTTATAAGATCGTGTAATTTGATTTATAAAATTCACACCTGTTGTAAGTATTATCCATACCTAGCAAAAAAAAATTATTTGTATTAGTGTGTTTACATTTTAAAAAAATTAAAAAAGTTATTATTAAATACTATAACTGAAATTTATAAAAAATAAAAGTCATTTTTTTATTATTTGATGTTTGACATATTGAAAGATAAAACTGAATGAAACGCTTGTAGATCTTATGAGAAGAAAATAATTATATTTAAAAGTTAATTTAAAAAAAAAAGTATTATGCATATGAGAATCCATTATATATTATTATAAATTATTCATTTATGCTTAGAATATTAACTATTAGAAAACACTTATCTAACTAGTGATTAATAATAGTGTATAAATAACTTCTATACATATTCATTCACAATATATAATGTGTCTTTTGTTTTGTTATCTATATAACTATTTTTTAAAAATTTAAAATATTTAATAAATGTTTCAAATAGAATTAAGTACATGGCTTTATAACTAAAATAATATTTTTTTTATACTCAATTTCTATCCACATCTAAATTTATAATAATTTTTTTGAAAGTAACACGGGTCCTATCTTTAATAGTATGGATAAAGAAAATCTTTTGATGCATGATTTAAAAAAATGTTATGAACAAATTTTTTATTAATAATATGATTTCTTAGCATAGGGTGTAGCCAGGCTAAAGATAGAACAATTGTGAAGATTAATATGAATGTATTTTAGAAAAAATAAAGTGAAATTTGAAAATAAGATACAATTGAAAAAATATTATAATAAAAAAATAAAGAGGCTTATGGATAAGTGAGGAGTTGCAGGAAACAATACCAAATAGAAAAAGAGCACTTCGCAATGAAGAAAGCTTCTACGGAGTTGCCACCATGAAACAATTGGCGCCACGTGTCAGAACCCCAGATGGTGATCAGCCTCGCCATTAGCATGTGAAAGAGTGCCACGTCATCATAGCTATCTAAACCTACCAATCCCAATTTCTCTCTTCCAAATGCAAATTGAAATGTTGAGCTTTTTCTTAGACAACAAGTCAAGCATGACGATTGCAGTGACAAAGCACACAAACATCCAAATCAAACAGCCGCAACATAAGAAAATCCAAAACCCCTCTAAAACCCTGCAACACAAATTGCTACTAAATTTTTCATATTCCATTGCAACACCAACTACTACAAGGAACCATATTGCATGCTACATGCTTCTTCAATAGCAAAAGCGCATGAAGACTAATACTAACGTTTCTGGGTCAGTTGCTAACTTCTTCGTTCATCTCAATTTGCTGCTCTTCCATTTCATCCAAACTCTATCTGGTTGTTTTTCTAGTTTCTTCATTTCATTCTTCCTTTTTTTTTTTGCTTCCTTTTTTTTTTTTTGTAATCAATCCAGTTAAGAAAAAATTGGTGTACTTTCTGCCACCCAATCAAATATCGTGCTTAAAAAATCATGGTATTGTTGCTATAATTTCTAAGAAAATTGTTATAGATTTATGATGTATATCGATATGTGATTGGACGACAGCATAAAATGTTTTACGCTATCATGTCATACGCTAATTACACAATTTGTGATTACTGCATAAGCTTTGTTATACTTCTTTATATGTTCCTATATAAAAATTTCTTTGTTTTGTAAACATAGCTGACGGTTTGTTGAAGAAAGTTGAGTGCAAAATTGTTAATGTTGTTTATTTGATGGCTGGAATGGGTGCAGGGAGAGGAAATCACGCAAGAGACGCAGTAGTGGAAATGATTCTGTGGAAAACACTCTTGAAAAGTGGAAGGAGTATAACAGGCAGCAACAACTTGGGTCAAGGGAAAATGGGGCGGAAGTGATTCACAAAGTTCCTGCAAAAGGGTCGAGAAAAGGGTGCATGAGAGGTAAGGGAGGGCCTCAGAACTCCGATTGCAAGTTCAGAGGTGTGAGGCAGAGAATTTGGGGGAAATGGGTTGCTGAGATTCGCGAGCCAATCAATGGAAAGCTTGTGGGGGAAAAAGCAAATAGGCTTTGGCTTGGTACTTTCTCCACTGCACTTGAAGCTGCTCTTGCTTATGATGAAGCTGCCAAGGCCATGTACGGCCCCTCTGCCCGTTTGAATTTTCCCGAGCCTTCTGTGGAGCCAGTAGACTCTAATGGATCATCATCTAGTGGATGTGATAAAAAATCACCAAGTGATTCTTCGGAGAATGATGATGATGTTGCAAAAGCTGAGTTGGAAAGGAACCTTCATCAGCCTCATGAAGAGAAACCAAGGTTTTCTGAGATTGGTGTCTTTGAGGTAACAGAAGAGAAACAGGTTCTTTCAGGAGGTTGTGTCGCTGATGAATCAATAGAGGACTTGAAGGAAACGACAACTGGATTTGAACAATGTCAAATAAATTTGAAGAATATTAAGTCTGAAATGCCTGAAAAAAGTGAAGGAATAGACAGAGAATTGGAGAGGGTTTTGAAAAATTCTGGCCTAGGTGAAAAGGGTAATAATCTCTTGCAAAAGGAGCCCGTGGAGATACCCATGAATACAGGAGCTAACTACTGCAGCTCTTCTGATGCTGCTGAACATGACATTGTGGAGAAGAGTGAAGAAACAAGAGCAGAATCAGTTGAAACTTTAAAATCATGTGAGTTAAGCTGCAGCAACCATTGCCTTGGATATATGCATAACATGCTGCCAGATAGCAATACAAGACCACATTCTGAGCACTTTAATAACACCCAAACTGAGGTATCTATAGCAAGAAAACATACCGAGGAAGTAATTTCTGAAATCCTGGGGCTATGTCACAGCAAGTGCTTAAAGATTAGTCATGATCAGACACCACATGAGCCTTATAGAACTGAATATTTTGATGAGATGAGAACTAAGCTGAAGTGTTTGGAATGCAAGCTGAAAGCACATTCTATTCATTACAAGAATCAGGCACCCGTAGTTGGGGATTCCAATTATCCTTCAATGCAGGGAATTCATATGTTTGGTGGTGGCACTGTTGGACCAATTGAAAGCATGTCCCAAATTGATGCTATGAACAACATCAACACAAGCAGAAATTCCCTACCTGGATTTAGTTCTGGCCATAGTAGGAAGTTGTGTGATCTTTCTCAACAGCTACACAAACTTGGTGGTTACCTTCCTGAGCATTGGAATAATATGCAGTTTGCAGACTTGGAAGTGGGTTATGATTATAGCTTCTTAAATCCTGATTATGATTTTGGCTTATTGGAAGAGCAGAAGTTACTTGATGTATGCTTTCCACAAATAGGATCTTAGTATTCCTAAAGACTTGTAGTGTTTGTTTTTCGCTGTGGTGGTGTTACTTATAGCATGTTTTTCCCCACCTTGGCGATTCAATAAGCTATGTTTCCGTTCTCATTCACTGTAGAGACTTTGTAGTAAGAATTTTGTATCATGTTATAAATTATAAATGTTGAACAATGATATGATTAATCCACTCCAAATGTTCATATACGCCAAAAGGCCATCGCTATCGTAGTGCATACTTTGAGTTTTTAGTACAAAAGGCATATTTTTATTTTATTATAAGCACTAGTTTTTGGTCTAGACAATGGTGGGGTCAGTTCTTTCAAGGTTTAATTTTTCCAAAAATTAGATGTACCACCTAAAGATTTCAATTTATCTTCAATATTATTTGAAACATGTTTGAAAATTAATACAAAGAAGAATTAACATTCAATCTTAAAATTAAAAGGTTAAATTTTTTTCAAGAATAATTTAATTTTTAGTTTTAATTAAACAGAAAATTCATTTAACTTCTTTATACGATTGTTAAACTTGTCTTTGATGAAAACCTTAATGACTATTGACTACTTAAAGTTAATAATAACTATTCACTTAATAACCGCTCACTGACGTTCATTAATAAAAATAAGTAATAATGAAACAAAATTAACCAGATGTAAATGAAATCGTTAATAGCAAATACCACTGAATGAATAATGTGAATAGCTTGAAAATTAATGATAACCATTAACAAAGTTGTACATAGTGCATATATATAATACATACCCACTTAAATAGCAGCAATGGACAATTCAAAGTACCTATGTTCACCTACATTGCAGTCTTTACCAATGAAAATATAGAAAATTCTGCACAATTTAGCAATAAATACAAATTTTGAACAAAAACCCGAGTGTCAAGAAGACTCCCCTTCTAAGCTGTAAACTGGTCATTTAACCATTTTCTCCTTCCATGTTCTGATGGTCATTCAGTATCTACTTGTATCAGCGAGATTTTGGCAATCGGTATGCAGCAATTGCTGAGACATTTTAATAATTTACTATTTTCCTGCTGTCATGCTGGATTCTCTCTTTAATTGCAAGGATTTAGTGTCCGCATATTAGAGCTCTTTGAAATCAAATCAACAAGTCATGTCCTCATCATCCTTGGTTATGGTTGGAACTTATGAATACATGACTTTTTGAATGCATATTAGTCATTCTTCCGCTCCGTCTTTATGCCAGATTGTATCCCAAGGCTCACTTTTGCTGCTCAGCCTTAAGAAAAGAAAAATATTAACTCAACAAAAACTAAAGAAAATTTTGCTAGTGTTATGCATAGAGTACCCTACACCTCCCGAATAGAAAAATCAAGATAGGAGAGAACAAAAAGTAAAAAATGCTACTTATATCATTTTGTCATTGCTCTTTGAGCTAGGATTTGAATGAGTAGAACTAACGGGTCAAAATACACAAATATGAAGTTCCCCAACTATCACATTCAAATTTCAAAATGAATTAAATACTTCACCTCCAAACTCCAGCTGCAACACGCAAAGCCATGAAGATAAACAATCCAGTCCAGACTCCAGGAAGCCCTACTGGAGCAGCCACCAGAAGGAAAGTTGAAGAAATTAGTCCAACCAGCACCTACCCAAAACAAAAGCCGAAATAAAAAAAAAGGACACGAGAAAATGAGTTAATAGGAAACAATCACAATGAGTTACTATCTTTCAATCATTGAACTAGGCAAATACCATTGAGTAAGCAGCGTATCCAAAGTCTGATACCCCATAATAAAGCCCGTCAATGACAAATGCCAAAGCATTCACTGGTTGAGATCCAGCAATAAACTGCATGTGTAACTAAATATCAGATATGCCAAATGACTTGTGTATACATGCTTCCACAGAAAGAATGAAGAATTGCACGGCATATAATGAAATATTTATTAGTTATACTAAAAAGTTATCATGGCTTAAATAAATACCCATCCATCACAAAAATTCTGATACTGTCCAAAATCATCAGCTTTCAAGGTATATAATATCCACACTAGAGGAAGAACAGTCAGACAAAAAAAACAATAGACACAGACATCCAAATGAAATACATTCTTCTACTTTCCTGAACGAACTTGTTGCCTAGAAAATGCCCTATAATGCTTTCAAACATAAGGATTTCAATTTGGAGTTGACACTCATGACTTGGCCTGACAGACCCACTTCTGTCAGGCTGAGTGTCTGATTAAATCCAAGACAGCTAATTGGGAGTAGCATAGAAAGCCTACAAAATGATAATAAAAGTTTCTTTCAGCAAAACTGTGGTTTCTTACCCATATACCTGACCGAGCAACATCCACAACTTCAGAATCTGTGCTAAATAAAGTAGAAAATGATCCAAACCAAAAGAATAGGATAATAGACAAACTGATTCCTGCTCCTAAACCAATCTGTTTAACATGTAAAATAGAGTAGGAGAAAAGAATTCTGGGTCAGTATAAGTTCCAATCTCACTAAAAGAAGGTATGTGTAAGAAAGAAGAAAGCAATTTCTGGTGAAAACCTGTATCACTCTGTATATAACACGGCGTGCTTGTTTATAATTTCCCAGGGAGTAACTACTGGCAAGAAGTGCCTGTAAAGAAATGTCATTTTAACATGACAGGTAAGTTGCAGCAAAATAATTTCAAGGACCTATAAGTTTGAGATAGTTTGTTTAGATGACATCTTCAAATAATATGAATTCTACAATTTACAGAGTCAATTCTTCCAATCCTTGCCAACTGCTTTCTTTTTTGGGTAATGTTGGAGGATATGGTACAGTATTGTATTTCTTATTTCTTGTTAATACCATTTCAGTATCTTGGGAAATGGAAAAGTGCTCATCATGTAAAATGGAATGCCCCCTAATTTGCCTGATATGGTAAGGGAAAGCCCTCAAATGTTCACCATAATGGATTTCATATTATAAATTTTATTCTTCTAAATTCATGCGATTTTGAAACCAGGTGAGAGGACGTGCCCTTGAGATATTTATTGATCATTAAAACTGGTATAACCTTGGTGTGTCCAAACAAAATGCAATTTATAGTCCAATGCAATATAATTTTCTAACCTGACCAGCAAGTGCCAGAGCATCAGTGAGCAAAGAAACAGACAACCAAACTTGCATGCAAATTTGATGACCAGCCATAGGTATAGGGCCCTGCTGTGCGGCCACAGATGTTGAAAGTGTCACAGTTATAAACACAGCCAAAGTCCTAGCAGTAAGAAGACCGCCTACAAAATGCGATAGTCAAAAGTAAACATTCTGTGTTGCTCCTTAACTCACATACTGCACTGTGTCCAGTTATAGAAATTATTAACCAAACAAAACATTTTCAAGCTAATGAAATCATACTCCCTTCATCCCTATAATAAAACTCTATTAACTAATTTACAGGAATTAAGAAAATTAATCAATTCAGTTAGTGACATTAATTTTTTTAAGAATTGTATTACTTTTTCAAAATACCCTTAAAATGATCTTCCACTAAAAACAATCCATTACTTTGAGAATAACTACCGATGAAAGTTAAAAAATATTGTAATCCTAAAGTAGACCTAATACGACTCGGGTCCCAAAATATCTGAGTGAACTAATGCAAAAAGGAGACAAAACTCGTTTAGAAACACTCTAAGAAAAACAACTACTGCTATGTTTTCCTAATTGACGCAATTTTCGAAACAGAGTATACAATTTAGACAAACATGATACAAGAAGTTGAATCTTAGAAAACTAGAAAGGCCCAATTGAACATGGAAGAGAGAAGGCGAATCCATCATTGAGCCAGCATGAGCAGAAGTTTGTAATTGGTAAGGTCCGGGAGACTCATATCTGATACCAATCATTCGTCCCCAACTTTGGTCTTGTAAGAAAACAAAATATTTAAGAAAAGAAACAAGACAATCAAGAGAATGGGTGAGACAATTAAGGGATAATAAATTAAATAGACTCGGGGACATAAAAGACATTGTCAATGGAGAGAAAAGAGAGAAGATGGATAATATCAACACCATAAGAGGGGGCTCGGGAGCCATTAGTCGTAGTGATAAAGGGTAGAAACCATAAGTGAAAAGAGATGAGAAAAAATAAATTTATTACCAAATATATGATCGGTGGCACCAAAATCAAGGACCCAAGAGCTAAGAGAGGTGGAGGGAGTGAGACCTACAAATGAAGTGCCTGTGTGCACAATAGAAGTAGTGGAATTGGAGGCTTGACTTTCCTAATACCATTTGAAGACCAGAAAAGAGTCGAAAGTCCAAAACTATTAATGGGAATGACACCAGAATCTGCAGAAGGAACAGGGGTGGTAGCCTGAGCAGCAACAATCGACAAGGGTGATCATACAAGGTATAACACCAATCAATTGTGTGACGGAGTTTGTGGTAATGATCTTATTTGGAAACCATCGTTCTTGATTGCAAGAGCAATTATAGTCATCACGCAGAGATACCAATGCAGAGGAATCACGAAAGGGACAAAAGAAGGTATGTTAGGTGATAACTTCCACGATACATGAAATGGGGTGGATCAAGCACTGCTCGGTGTGGGCAGAATTGAAGACCCATAATATGATCACGAATTGATGAATACTCATCAAGAAGCCCATACAACACCATCAATGTAAAGAAGGTTTGACTTAGATCTACTTCTTGGGCAGAAATGGCAAGAGGGGTAATAGTTCATTAAAGTCATGTAGAAGACCATGGACTTTGCCTAAATTTTGAGCCATGAGGCTGTCACGTCGTCTAGGGGTGATGATACTCAAGAGACTTTGGCAAACACCATTGAGGCATTGAGCATCATTCGTGTGCAGCAACCGGATCTATTCCTAAACCCCAACACAAGTGTCATGGGCATGAAAAACAGCTTCAGGGAGGGATGAATAGTTGACTTAAGAACACTACAAACTTAGGCATCAATTTTCAACTATCAAGGGTGATCTTTTACGTCAATGGAGGCCATTGTCTAGGTGAGGTGATCAACATAATCCTTCCCCTTAAGCCAAAGCTTGACGTAGATACGTAAAACATGTCCAAACCAAGAAGCCAAGACCAAATTGAAGGAGATGACACTAAGGCGAGTCTGACACTGGTGAGATCAACTGGAAAAGTGGTTGAACACGCTGCCATGCATTCATAGTTGCCAATGATGGATGACAAGATAAGTACCTTTATTTCCAGGAACACATAAGGGCAAGTGGTTGCTCTTATGGTTGAGTCTCACAACACAATGGTCGCCTAGGCAAGGCAACTCTAATGGTGAGGTCACCGGTTAGAAAGTAGATGACAATGCCGAAAATGGTGTAGAAGGGGCAACAAAAGAGGCACAACATTAAGAGGGTGCCAAAAATCGGAACAAAACATTAATTTTGGAAAAAAAATTGGCATTGATGGATAGTCAGTCCACCAGGAGGGCAAGTATTCAACTAGGCTCTAGATACCGTCTAGAAATAAATGATAGATAGTTATAGATGGAATCTTTGTGTGTCACAAGTACAATAAAGGAACATATTATACATAGAATGTACATTGCATTGCATAGAGATGAGCCTAGACCCATATAGTAAAATATAGCTAACATAAGTCATATCTCTAGTCGATATGAGACTAAACCACCACCTTTAAAGTTACAAATAGAGCAGCCCCCAAAGATGCTATGACTAAGGCAAGCTAGGAGTGACAACAATTAAGGCTGCTTTCCAATATCAATCAATTTTGATCATTTCATTACCATTACCAACTTTCATTGAAGGGCAAGGACAGCCGAAGCAAAAATTGAACTTAATTGTGAGAGACGTACCGGATTTCAGATAGCTAAAAAATCTTCTCCCATTAAATTCAAAAGGAATTAGCAGCACTTTGTCACTCAATTTCCATAGCAGAATGAAAGCTATTAAGTATCTGGTGAAAACGGACAAATTCGGTTAAAATAAGATCACATGAATTAAGGGATGTGTGCAAATGCACAGATAAAACTAAGTTTACCACATCATTGACGTACTCAGATATCACAGTAGCAACTGCAGCTCCACTAACACCAAGGCCACAAAGAAATATTAATATTGGATCCAATATGGCATTAAGAAAGTTTCCCGCGCCTGCATTCCAAGACAAGCCTTCATTATTTACACGTCAAGCAAAACAAGACATGTGTAATCCTATTTCTACACAAGTACACATCAACATTAACAAGGCTGCGTGGAGCACTTTGCAATGTAAAAGCATGAAGCTGTCAGCCAAATTGCACTGTCTTATATAAAACCATTACATAATCACGCATTCCCCATTACATATTTTCCTTTTACCATGGATCATCTTCCCGAATGGATACTTGTTTGTAATTTAAAATTAAAAAAAATGTAAACTTTGTCTCTTTTCCTGATTCAAAAAGGCATGCTAAGTGTTAATTTCTTGTCAAAATTTAACTATTTATTATTAATAAAAACTTCATATTTGTCAATTAAAATTATTGAGAAAGTACTGTTGGTAAAGGAATACTTCGTCGCTAGTTTTATCTGTACGTAACATGAGTAGAGAAAGAGAGTATGCTGCTGAAATACTTGCCAACAGCATATAGAGGTGTCTTTGTATCCAAAAATCCACGAAAGGTGCCTTGTGCAGCTAATGCAAGCACGATTGCTGGAGCACCAAAGGCCCTCAATGAAAGAAACTGCTCAGCAGGTCCACGCATAGGAGAATCCTGTACAGCATACAAAAATTGAAAAAAAAAAATGCAAACAAGATTATACATGTAAAACCCAACTATATAAAACCAGGTGCCCATGAAGAGAAGCCAAAAAAATGTTTTTCTTTTTCAATTTCATGACACCCAAACCAACAGAAAAAAAAAGGATATAGGATATGTGAATTTTCTTGCTGTGGATACCATAAGACTGATAGCTAATGAATGCAAAGGAAAATTGTGTATTTATATTGTTGATATTAATTGTTACTGTTATGTTTCTCAAAAGTTGAATCACGGAGAATTAACAGGTAGGCTACAAATACAGAACATAATTGGTGTTTAAAATATTCAAAATTGTTACAGAACACAAAAGAGCTACCCCAAACACATTTCATATACCAATTAAAAGCTATCTTAAAACAAAACACAAGTCTACATCTGAAAATCTCTTGTTTTTATGTTTTCCAACATTCAGATAATTCATAAAAATTATACACCACTACACAGCATAAAATAAGAGTAAGAAAAAAAAATTGTTTGCAATATTATACAACATAAAAGTAATAAAACACGCTTGCGTGCAATTGATTACAAGTTCATAAGCAAACCTCATATTTAAGTTCAAAATATTAGCTGTACCTGAAATTTTGCTTTCAGTTAAGATAGATTTTTCATGATAGATTTATCTGCCAAACGGAGGTTGTCCGAAGACATTTAGATCAAAACCTGAATAAATACATGTGCTTCAAATGTTCATAGATAATGATTCGTTTTTTTTTTTCCTTTTCTTTGTGCTGAGTGGGTGGATTTGTTTAGCCCAGTAAATAATAGTCAGAAGAAATTATAACATAAAGAAACGTAACATCACTTATATGAGATAATGTATGGATCAAATGATTAGCCAAGTATGACATACAGCAGGTATACCCATGATATTCATAAGAATGCCAGAGCCAAGGGTAAGAGCCACAGTTTCCGCAATGCCAAGAGCTGCAGCAAGTGCTAAAGAGGTTGACACTGAAGGAAGGAGCTTCTTTTTGCCTGAGAAATCATGATAACACCCACATGAGATCAAAACTATTAGTAGATACATATGAACAAAATAAAATTACAACCGGGTCCAGGAAAAGTAGACATTACTAAAAAAATTTGATACCAACCATTTCCATCTTTTGGACTGGACTCTACTTCCTTATTAATCAGTGCCTGCTCCTCCGCAACAAAGGATGTAGTAATATTAAGTAATGGAACGTTGAATGCTTTTGACACAAGATTAAACACAGAAGCTGAAACCCCAACTGCAGCCAATTCAACTGCCCCTGCATAGAGAAATTTGATTAAGGGAGAATTATCTCTTCAACAGTAATTATTTATCAATCCAAGTCAGAACAAAAAGAACCAGAAAAGCGAACACTTGCTACCACGAGTAAAAGGTTTGCTTGGTTTAAGAAAAAGCTGTGCAATTATTACAAAATCTGTTTCCTGGTTTTGAGGATTTGTATTAGAAATAACAAAAATAAGATTTAAATTTTTTTCACCATTTATAAATATTAAAACGGGAAACAAATATGTTCTGTAAAATTGTAATTAGTAGTAGTAAAAATTGAAAACGACTACAGGAAAACATCTCACCAACCAAAGACTACTTTCAGAATTCAGAATAAAAAGCTGCAGCCAGCTAACTCATTAATCTTTTTTTCTTTCACTTAGTTAAAGTAAAGCTCAGATCATAAAATTCACTTCCACATAAGTACCTATATGGCCAACAAACGCAGTGTCAATCAATGAGGCAATAGGATCAGCCGCCAAAGCCAAAGCAGCAGGGAGGGCAATGAGCACTATCTCCATCCCAAGTTCATCAAATTTAAACCAGCCACTACTGTTCATGGCCCAATAAACAAACTTCAAAGTAAATATATATGCTTCAAACAAAGCATAGACGATAAATTCATCAAATTTAATCCACCCATTTCTTATCAAAAACCAAGCATCAACTTTGGAAACCCCAAATATGTAAATGAACAAACAAATAAATAAAATGTCGAAAATCAATATGAAGTCTAGTTCACACAACAAAAATCCCAAAACAAAGCATAAACAACCAATTTATCGAATTTAAACCCCAAAACCCGAGAAACAAACTTCAGGCCGCAATGTACAAATATATAGACATAAAAAGTTTAATTTTAATACAAAAAATAATTCACTGTCAATCAAATAGAAGTAACTCTACATGTAAATTTTCAAAGTAGTTATTTTAAAAGTAAACAATTTTACAGCTTAATTATACATACAATGTAAACAGTTACTTTGTTCTTTTAATATAAATGGGAATCACTTCTGGGTATCTTTATCTCTTTGTGAGTTTCTTTCTGTTTTTTTAGTATATATTATGAACTTAAAATCGAGAAATATATTGTTATTGATTATAGATATAATACCGTATAATATATGATTGGATCACTGGATTACAAAGTATTTAAATTAAATAGAAAGAAAATATCATTAGACTTTAGTATTTAAATTAAATAGAAACAAAATATGAGCTTCACGCTAAAATTTTCACAGACACAAAACCTCTCTCGTATTAGCTGCTGTGGAAACTTCATTTTGGTTTAGTTTTCAGATAAATTTATTTTATTTTTCCTTCCTATTTGGTTTTACTGAAAGTCCTGAGAGAGAAGTATATACAATCAGACCTGAATTATAAAATTGAAAAACTTGATATCAACTTCGTAACACCAGACAACTGTTGCAAAAGAAAAAAAAAGGTTCTTAAAGGATGAAAGAGTACCTGAAACGACGACGCGGAGAAGAAGATGAATCATGAGGCGGTTTAGAGGAGGAGCGTTGGAGGGAGGGAGTTTCAACGGAATCAGTGTTGGCATTGTCGTTCTGGGAAGAAGCTTTGGGTGGAACATGAACACGAAGACGCGCGAAGCAATGAGGCTTAGTGGGAGGTTTCAATTTGAAGTTGGTGGATTTGAAAGAGTGTGTGCAAAGAGAAGAAGCAGAGAGAGAAAACGCCATTTCTGAATTTGGAGCATGAGAATCAGAAATTAATCAATGAGAGTGGAAATGCCAAACAAAGCATAACCATATCTTTATTCTAATTTTATTTTTATTTTTTATTTTTTATTTTTTATTTTATAACCGTTGAGTGAATTTCTTTCGTCACAAATATCTGGGTTCACGACAAATTTGGATTCTCTGGTTTTTTTTTTCTTAACTTACTTTCTAAATATATTAATTTTAATATTTTAAAAATATTTTAAATTTAAAAAAAAATAGTGTATTTTGTAGAATCTAAACTCGTCTTGCAAATGAGTTTACTTAATTATGTTGTTTTGGGAAAATATAAATATTTATGTTTATATAATTAAATTTAAAATACATTATTTTTAAACATGCTAATTATATTCTAAATTTAGAATAAATATATTCCAAAAATTAATTTTAGTATTAAATTTTTAAGAAGAAAAAAGATGAAAATGATAGGTAAAAAGAAATATGTTACTACATGACATTCTCTCACACTAGATCTTTTAGTTTGAATTTAAGTAAATATAAATATATAAGATCATAATTTTATTATTTTTTATTATAAGATGTTCCTCTATTCATAATTGTTGTGATTGGAAAAAAATATTTTAAATTCTAAAAATATATTAAAATACTCTAGAAAAAAAAAATTAATGTTACTTTCTTTCTAAATTTCTACTTCAAAACAGTACACTCAAGCTCTTGCACTTTTAAAAAAGTACAGTAGTACAACTTAACATGTACACATGTACTACACTTTCTCATTTATATTTTTAAGGAATTAGTTTTAAGAGAACTAATGCATAAAAAAATTTATAATTTAATTCTAAAATAAATTCAGAGGAACTAATTTATTGTGAAAATTAATATATATAATTATTTCTAACATGCGAAATGGAAAAAAATAAATAAACTCTTACTAGTCACATACTTTGAATCAAATTTACTTAACCATGTTAGTTTAAATTTTAAATTTTTAACAACATCAAGTCTAACTCACGACATAAAATTAATTTGAGAATCTAAGTAATTTTTTAAGCTAGACTAATATTAATGTAAATTAATATTTAGATCAAGTACTCTCTTCAACAGGTAATTTTTTAATTGTTATTCATAATTGTTAAATCAGTCACACGATCATTATTGTTAACTACTAACTGAATATTTATTTTCTTATTTCTTTAAACTTAATTCAACTATTATGTTAAGCTTCTTTTATTTTGTTAATTTTTTTTATCTTAATATGATTGACAAATCAAAGGACTTTCAAAGAAACATTATGTCCCAAAACATTTTTACTTATTTTTAATAGATAAGGATGCAGTTGAATTTTCTCCAATTGAATTTGATTCACTCCTAAACGTACTTTAAAAAACAACATGAATTTAAAAAATGGATTTTTCTAAAATTAAAAATAGAATTCAATTGAAAAAAAAAAATTCTTAACATTTTTAATTCTTTACTCTCAATGTTTTCTTTTATATGTATGGTCAAGCTTTAAAAAAACCTTGCGATGCACTTCCAAATTTTGAATGTTCTCTTGGTCAATCAAACCCTAAACCCAAACAGAACAAAGACGTGTCATATGACCATGACACGACACGACACGGCCACGACGATCAGAGATAGTAGACGATGATGCATCACCACGATCAGAATAAAGATGACAACGATCAAAACAGAGATGCAAGAAGAGGCGACCATGAAATAGAAAACACGACCACAAACACTTCCACTAATGTGACCACCAATGTCACCACGATTGAAACAACGCACCATGATCGAAACAAAGACACACCACCACAAAGAACATGAACAAATCCTAGTGTGAACAAGGTGAGTTTGTTTGATTTTGGGTTTAAAGAAGAAAAAAAAAACCTTTGGACTCGTCAATTCAATTGTAGATTCGCAAGTTCAATGCGAGTTTATCGAGTTTGCTACAAAAACGAGTTTGCTTCCGAGTCAATTCATCCAGGGCGAGTGAGAACATAAATTGGACGAGTTAACTCACAAGTTGTATAATCATTTACAATAATTATGTTGTATAAATAAAATCTTGTATGATAATTATTATTAGTTGTTGTTCAACTATAATAATAGAAAACTGTGAGAGTTGAGTAAGAGCTCATTGAGAAACTTAGAGTTGTAATATATTGTCATAGTGGATTTTGTCATGAGCATAGATTGAAGTTTCGTTAACACTTCATTTAAACCATGTTACTTTTATATGTGATTCTTTCTTACTCTTCTTTCATTTACCTTCTACCTGTTTTGTTTACTTATTCTCATTGTTTTTGTTTATTTTTTATGTGGTAAATGCTCTTACAGTAAGTTTGAATGAGTTCTTCCATTATAAACTAGTGCGGTGAACATGGATTAAATCATTATGCCTTTCGTAAAAAAGAAGTTCAGAAATTCATTGGTTTAAATGATTTTCAGGTTGCGACGATTAAATATGCATGCTTTCTAGTTCAACAAGGCCTTCCTGAAGCTGCTCTGAAAGGTGAATCTGAACCTGACGTTGCAATGGTGGAGAAGGACAAGAAAACGTTGTTGGAGAAGGGTTGCATCACAATTATTCTTAAACCTCGGTGAGAAGGTGTTGAGGTAAGTCTCGAAGGAGAATACTACATGGATGAAGCTTGAGAGTTAGTACATGACAAAGTCATTTGTTAACCGTATATTTTTTAAGCAAGTGTCATACTCATACAATATCAGTATGAAAAGAATACTGAATAAATTCAATAAGTTGATTCTTTATCTAAAGAATATTGACATTGAGATTGATGATGAGGATCAAACGTTGTTGTTGTTGTTATGTTCTCTATCTAAGACCCAAGATCGACTCAAAGAAACCTTGTTGTATGGAAAAGAGAATATATCTCCCTTTTGAGGAGGTTTACGCTGCTTTGAGCTTCAAAGAGTTGAACAAGAAGTTTGATGTTAAGTTATTTAATGTTGCAGACAACTTTGTAGCAAGAGGAAGGACCTCTTCCAATGATAACAAAGGAGATAAAAAGAGGTCAAAGTTGAGGACTTGCAAGAAGGATTGTCACACCATAAGGTTTAAGAACCTTAACAAATTGTATGAATCAAGTAGACAATCTAGTTCTAATAGACTATTTACATCTAGTGAAGCAAAGGTCCTTATGGTGTTAAAAATATTAATGATTAATGGACAATGAACTTCGCTATTCATTCCATATAACACCTAACAGTTTATAATTTTAGGAGTTCATAAAATTTAAAGGAGGTTTGATTCTCCTTAGTGATAACAAGTTCTATAAGATAATTGAAGTTGGAACCATTAAGTTCCTTCTACACAATAGAATTGATATTGTTTGAAGAAGTTAGGTTTGTACCTAACTTAATAACCTTATATTCCTTAGTGAACTTGAAAATGAAGAAACATGTGTTTAATGGTGAGTGGGGAATGTTGAAGGTTATAAGGGGATTTATGGTAATGATGAAAGATGTGAGGAAGAATAGTTTATATGTTTTAGAAGATGCTATAGTATCTGGCTTAGTGTATACCCTTGAGAAGATCGTCTTATCTAAGGCTGAGATATGCCATAAAATGTTAGGTCGTGTAAACAAGAAAGACTTAGTTGAGTTGAAAGCAATAACAAAATTGACCAATTGAAATTTTGTGAACATTATGTCTAAGGTAAAACTTGCAAAACATGGTTTAATGTAGGACAACAGAGAGCGAGGGAGCCCCTAATTATGTTCATGTTGACTTGTGAGGTTCCTCTTCAAATCCATTACACTTTGGAGTTAGATACTCCTTAAAAATAGTAGATGATTACTTGAGGAAGTTGTGGATCTATTCACAAAAGACCAAAGGCAAAGTCTTTGAGAATTTCAAGAGCTGAAAGCATTTAATGGAAAAGCAAAACGATAAGATGTTGAAAATGTTCAAAACTAATAATGGTCTTGAATTTTGTTCAGAATTTTTTGACACCTTTTGTAAGGAGAATACATAACAAGACACCAAAGGATAGTTGAGACTTCTAAACATAATGGTTTAACTAAAAGATTCGATATAACTATTCTAGAATGCATGAATTGTTGAGTGTTAGAGTACCAAAGGTGTTTTGGGTTAAAACTACTACTAGTACGAGCTACATGATAAAAAAAATGTCCTCAACCGTGCTTGATATGAAGACTCATGAGGAAATTTGATCAGAACATTCCCCAACTTTGAAAATTTATGAATCTTTAGTTGTGTTGTATATGGTCACATAAGGCAAAGAAAATTGGACGTATGTGTTGTTAAATGCATGTTTTCTTGCTATCCAAAAGGTGTGAAATGATATTATCTATGATATCTTAAGTTAGGATTCAAAGTTATATCATTAGTTAGGATGTCGTCTTTAACGAAACTGAGATGACTCATAAACCAAGAGTTTTAGAATTGATTCTAAGCGTAGTTATGATGAGAAGGTAAACATTGAGGTGCAGGCTAACAGAGAAGAAGCATCTATTGAAAACATAAACTCTAATGAAGAGAGTCATTATAATGTCTATAAACAAGAAGCGTCTGATGAAGACATACACTCTGGTGACTACAAACAATCATGTATATTTATGCTATTTATTCTTTTGTAGCACTATATTATCTATCTTGTGTTTTTTCGAGACGATAAGTATCTTAACTACTTTAATTATTTTCTATTACTTTGATTTTATACCATGTTAAAGTTTTGGAGTAAGATTTGGTGATCAATATTATTTGTGTATAAAATTTTCAATAATTATTCTTTTTCTTTTTCTGTTGTTGTGTTTCTTTCTTAATATTGGATTGAACCCAACATTACTTTATTTCATCCAATCTTACACATGCGCAGCTAAACACAATATATTTGAACAAAGCAAGATGTAAGACAGATATCTCACAAACCTCTTTAGTGCAACACAAATAAAAGAAGTGGGGGGAAATTGAGAAGTGAGACGAGTGTGAAATAGTGTTTCTGTTGTGTTGAATCAAACACGACAAGAGAATCCTGATAGAAATAATCTATACTTAGCTCTTAACCTACCTAAACTAAGATGACTTCCTTTGCAGAACATTTGTAGGAAAAAGTACGCCATGACTGAGGACAACATCTTTAGACATTGATGAACGTATATTTATTCACATTCAATAGCTTCAATAATAGATTATTGAACTATAATAATAAATAAATCTATTATTTTAATTAATATTCATATAATTGGGTTTATTTGGGTCTTACATTATTTTTGTTAATTTTGTGTTTTTAGAGTAAATGGGTCAAATATTCAAAAGTCCAAGTTGCTTCTTGAATCAAAACCGAAAACAAATTCTAAGGAGAAGAAAGAAAAAATAAAAGCTACAATATCTCAGAAACAAAATTGAAAGCAAATCTTCTGCAAAATACAAGAATTATGGAAAGTTGGAAACGGTTAACAAAATATAAATTACAATATTTTCCCAAGATCCTTGGAGTAGAAAAGCCCATAAAAAGACACAAGCATCAAGGAGTAAGGGAGAACTTCATAGGATTTTCTTAGTTTTTTTTTTCTTTGTAATTCTTTTGTTTTGCCTTCGCATGGAAGACTAAACTTTTTTTGATTAATTCCTTTGTAATTTTCATAGAGTTATGATGTTTTAGTCATTAAAAATTTCGATTTTTAATTCTTTATAAGTTGTTTTAATAGTCTCATCTCTTGAAAAACTGGTTTTGTGAGAGGTTATAACAAAACAACGGCTATTAGGCACGTGCCGAGTATATCATTAAGAAATTGAACCAATGAATCTACTGACATGCATGTCTTCATTCCCAAAAGAAATAGACATTCCAGGATTATTAATCGAGTTTTTTTAGTATAGCTTGTCGCTTAAAACACTCCAATCTTAATACATAAGGATTAATTCAGTACCTAATTAATGTAGACAAATTATTAGGTTAATTAAATTAAAAATTCAGTCTAGGTATGTGTCGTTATTTTTCAGCGTAGTCTTTAGATTGGCAAATGGCAATGAACTAATTTGCAAATTTGTGAGTACTCTCAATCATTAGAACACCAAAGAAGAATGTGAAACTTGAGTTGTCATTGATAACAGAGTTGAATTAATTTTATTATACACAAGATTGCATCTTAACTTGCCAACCCAAGTAAATAACGCATGATATTATGAAATTATTGTGATGAAACTCATGATAAAATGAGATCAGAACAAAATTTAAATATATCTATGAACTGCCTTCATTTACCGAATAAAGAATAAAGATGAGACCTGTGATGGGGATAGCCGTCAAAAAATTGCTTTAACTTGAAAACGCAGTAGGGCCTACGGGTGTAGTTGGAGATGATAAGTATTCGCAACACCATCTTGATACCCCAAGAGAAAACTTTCTGAGTGTTACCACACAAAAAAAATGCATTATGGAGCTGTAATGCATCTTCATTAAGTATGACGGAAATTCCAATCTCGGGTGCACTACTTCAGGTGGTAAACATTAGAACCTTATGATCCAATTCTTTCAAGATTTTCAGAGACGGTTTTCATCCTAGGCCTGACCTCAGGGTCTCCCTCAGTGCATTGTAGTGCTACATGAAACACAGCTAGTACTTCTTTCTTGGCTTGCACTTCATGGAGCATTGACGGATCGACCATTTCAGACAAGGGACTTTCTTGTTCAAACCCTTTCCTAACCCACCTCACCAAATCAGGGACTTCCATGGAAGTTGATGCTGCCAGAGAAGAATCTGGGGACTTTCCAGTAAGCAATTCAAGTAATACAACTCCAAATGAATATACATCCCATTTCTGGGTGGGTCTGCAACCGAGAACTCGAGCCTCTGGAGCTTTGTAGTTGTTAGTTCGCTCTGTTTGTGATGGCTTCAAGTAAGGAAGAGCTCCTCCCATAAAGCCACCAGAGGATGGGTTGTTGCCTGTGATGCTGATGAGTCTGTTAAGACCAAAATCAGAAATGTGGGGTTGAAAGTCCGTGTCAAGGAGGATGTTGGAGGGTTTGATGTCACCATGAACAAATTTTCTAGGACTGCATTCATGGAGATAGGCCAAGCCCCTGGCAGTTCCTTTGATGATCCTTAGCCTGGTTGACCATGAAAAATTCGGTGGTGGTTGACCATTTCTTCCTGCATAAATAAGTGGGGGGAGTAAATATGAACTGCTTTTAACTGAAAATTTGTATTGGGAATATTATAAATCTAGTGTAGAATGCAACGGATTATAAGTTATTTTTGTTGCAATTATAAATTTATGCTATTGATTCAAAAAGGAATTTATACAAACTTCATATAGCTTGACATATTTTCTTGAGAAAGGTCATAAAGCAATTTTACATATTTTTCTAGATAATTTCAAATATACCCACTAGAATTGACTTTGTGGCGGAAAGTTTGCATGACGCTCGCAAGTTTAAAACTTACTGTTATCATTATACACAAAATTTATAAAATAATTTCAAATACAAAAAATTATTAATTATTGGTTGGATTATCTATATCCCATATATTACACATTATTCAGTAAGCAAAAAATTATTAATCGGTGTTCACATTTTCCTAAAAGAATGAAGACTGGAAACAGTACGAAGTTCTGGAAGGGACAGGATAATCAAGAAAGTTTAGCCAAAAGGAAAATAATGGAACAAGGAAAAGTTAAGTTTTCTACTTGGAGTCTAAGAACAAGGAAGTTCCGCTACAATAAACAAAACAAAAAACTAGAAGTTCAATTTCAGCTGCATGAAGTAAAGGCACAAAAGTGGCACAAACTAGAAAGTTCTTTCTGGCCTACCATGGTACAAACACAAGGCTCTGTACAAAGCTTACTTTAAGAGATACGGTCTGCGGAGTTTGTGATAACTGAGAATCTGCAAGTATTCGTATAAAAAGATCCAAAAAACTAAAGTCAAACACACACAGCACTAGGGAAATGACTTGAAACTGTGAAACAGCAACTTTTCCACCTAAAGTTTTGGTTTGTTAAGTGGCCCATGTGCAGTAAGTGAGCTCAAGGTCTAGAAGCTCATGGTCCCCAACATGAGTGCCACTGCCATCACATTTCCCAGACACATGGTGAATGTCTTACTTTCTCGTCGGATGTCCCCAAAGCGAGGTCATTAACATTAGCACTGTTGTCTCACCAAACACTTTCTTGGATCTAACGCCCCTTAGCAATAATAAATAAACATCTAACCAAAGTGCTGATCTAACCATACACTTATACCTCAAATAAATTAAATAATGTCATTTCTTTATTTGTACCGAGACAAATTAAAATTTAATATTTGCACATTTGGACCAGTTAACCTACCATTTTGGTCCCATTGTCCCACAAATCTAAAGCAGAAACGACAATTTTATTATTCTAGCAAAACACAAACACTCACAATGAAAATGCAGAACTCCAAACCCAAATTGTTTCATGTTTCCCTGAAAGCATATTTTATTATTATCACTTCTTTGAAAAAAAAACATGTTAAATTCATATTGATAACAATCCCTTCTAAAAAGACATTTTTTCTGGCTAATTTAAGAAGGACAACAATTAATCTAATCAGAGAAAAGCACAGAACATGACATGCGGACAGAACCTCGTTTGCACAGTTAAATGACTCTTTTAACTCGTGAAAACCAAAATCTCAGAAAAAAAAAATCTGAAAATAAGTTCACATGCTTATTTATCAGCTCATAGAATAATAACTCAACGATTTGCCTAAGAAAAGGACATATTCCGCCTTAGTGATAAAAATTTATATACTACGATGGGTAATAGTGCCTAAAGTTGCTAATACAGTAAGCTAGTGTTGCATTTTTTATTAATATATTTTCATTAGTTCAATTAATGATATGTTAAATATTTTCTAAAAATTTACTTATTGCTAATTAAATTATATGGATTAATAAAAAACATCAATACCAAATTTTGTAAAAAACCTATGTTGGGATGTGTCAGTGAGATGGAACGGTAGATGATGAGGCCTTCATTAATTCTCACTCGTTTTTTTTAATAAAAAAACTTTTTTTTGTAAAATACCACTCATTTGACATAATCAAACAGGATTCACTAAAACGACCTTCTGTATTTTGATTTTCACCCAATTATTATCTGTTATCATTAATTTTTTTATTACTATTATTATGCAACTCTAATTAGTAGACATCACATTTTTATCTGTGTATGTGGGAATAACCATCACTGTACTAGAAAATGGCCCCAAACACTCAAACCTTCTGATGATTGAATGCAACAAACAAAATCAATGATCCAAATCAAAAGGCAAAAAGGAAAACATGAACAGAACGTGAAAGAACCCACTCACCTCTAAGGGCAGTGGCCAAATTGCCATTGGAGATGAAATCACTGATCAAAAGCTTCTCATCAGGAGCCCAATAATAAGCTCTCAACTTCACAATGTTGGGATGCTTCACTTTGCCAATGGCTTGAACCTCAGCTGCAAACTCCTTAAACCTCTGTTCCCCACCCTCCCCCAATCTCCTAACAGCCACAGGCACACCATTCCCCAGGACCACCTTATACACAATCCCTAACCCACTCTTTCCCAACACATAAGCAGAAGCCCTCAACAACTCATCAAGCTCAAAGTTAAAACCCTTATCAATGGCCACCAAATCCCCTTCCCCTTTCCCACCCTCCCCCTCTCCCTTCTCCCCCTCCTCCACTTCAGAATCATCACTCTTCATCCCATTACACCAACAACACAAACTAGCTTTCTCGTTCTCCCCACCAAACTTCCTCTTCAAACTACAACTACATCCATTGGACTTGCCCTTCCTCTTCCAATAAACATACACCAACACAAGCCCGATCAAGGCCACCACGGCCGCATCCGCCACCGAGATCAAAATAATCAAACCAGGGCTCAGCCCCTTCGCAGATCGGTGCGCCGACGGTCCATGAGAACTCGGACCACGCCCCAGTTCGCTCGGAGCCGAACCTGTGCACGGTTTCTGCAAAGGAAACCCGCACAGGTTCGCGTTGTTGAGAAACGCGGTGGGACCCTGGTTCGAAAACGACCCCGTCTGGGGAATCTCACCGCTCAAATCATTGTTCCGAAGATCGAAACTCACCGTAACAGGCAAATTCCCTAGAGATTTAGGAATTTTACCAGATAAATGGTTGAACGAGAGGTTTAAGGTTCCAGTTAGGGTTTTAAGCTCCCCGAGTTTGTCCGGGATCGAACCTTCTAGAAGGTTCGATGACAGGTCGAGCTGGACAAGGTTTTTCAGCTCTGGCCAGGGACTCGCCGGAATCACGCCGGAGAATTTGTTGCGGGCGAGGATTAGTCGCTGGAGCTGGGAACAGTTTTGGAGCGTGTCGGGGACGGCGCCGGAGAGGGCATTATCGGAGAGGTCGAGGTTTTCGAGGCGGGGGAGGGTGCAGAAGGAGGCAGGGAGGGTGCCGGAGAGGTTGTTACCATGGAGAAAGACGCTGTGGAGCGCGGTGGCGTTGAAGAGCTGCGCCGGGATGGCGCCGCGGAGGGCGTTGGTGTGGAGGTTAAGACGACGGAGGTAGAGCAGCGTGCCTAGTTCCGACGGGAGGTAGCCACGGAGGCCCTTGCCGGAGAGCGTGATGCCGACGACGCGCGGCTCCAGCTGGCCGGAGATGTTGGCGCACGTGATGCCGGACCACCGACAAGGGGTGGCGTCGGCGTCGTTCCAGTTGGAGAAGGCGGCAGCGGCAGAAGCGTCGACGGCCGATTTCAGAGTGAGAAGCGCGATGCCGTCGGAGGAAAGAGAAAGGACGGGGCGAAAGAAGAAGAGGAGAAAGATGAAGAGTGTAACGCTCATTTAGAATGCGTTATACGGCAGCGTTTTGGAAGTGGAAGAAAATGGTAGGGAGCGTTGAGTAGAGTTTTTTATTGGAGAGTGGAAATGCAGAAGAGTGTTTAGTTGAGGCGTAAGGAAGAAAGTAAGTATTGTATTTATGAGAGAGATGAAGAGAGGACCAGATTTTAATTTGGTGGGTCCAATTCCCGCCAAAAAGATAGATGATGAACACACAGATAGAAGAGAGGACTTGAAACAGAAAGACCAGTGAAGTGAAGTGAAAGAGAAGCAATTGCTATTGGGAGAGGACGAGAGAATCTTGTTTCATCCATTGGCTTCATCATTCTCCTCAACTCTTTCTAGTTTGCATTTTGCATCGTGGGGTCTTAATGCTTCTTTTTTAAAACTCTATAACAACAAAGAAACACGACCTTTTATTCGCACCAAACTTGGTGCATGTGAAAAATTAATTCTTTCAAAGTTCTTATTTGTTTCTATTCTTGACTTCTTTTCAAGGATTTTGTCTGCCATAGTTGAATATTATAAAAGATAATATTGCACCACTTGAATCCATGACCAATTTGTATTTTGTGTGTTCCAATTTTAGCAATTATTTCAAACAAAGTAAAACTATTGATAAAACAAGAATCTTCAAATATGCATAAAGGGTAAAAAATGTGAGTAGTAATTATGGATCATAGATGCATTGGAGAAGTATGAATTCCACGTCAGCATTATCTCTTCGTGTCATAATGATCTCTTGTTGCCATGACATTTGGCAAAACTAAAGGACTTCAACCAAACGCCACTCGTTAACGTTCATAATGGCAGGGTTACCTTACTCCTACATTCAAGATTAAACACTTCTTTCTTTGCAAGTCACATTTATTTTCAATTTCTCTTAATTGGGTACAACCGAAAAACCCATTTTGCCGTAATTATTTATTCTTTGAATGAAACTATACGTGATAATTGCATCTACTTCTCAATCATGTAAAACAAACTTAGAAGCTACAACATATAGCCACACGAACTATAATGCAATTTGTTTTCAGTATTTCTTGTGCGTATACTTTCAGGAATGATTTGCATCGGCAAAAGATAGAAGAACTTTATGCATGCCCAATGATATCTTCCCCTATTTGAGAAGAGGACAGCTTAAATTCGCACACAAAGAATAATTAGCACTTTTAAGAAAGAAATTAAATTAACAAAAAGCTTTGCTTTGTAATCAAGGGATATAGTTGGTACCAAATGCGTTCCAACTACACAGAACCAGAAAATTAACTCAAACAGTTATTAGATCAGGAACATAGGTCCCGCACCTAATAAATGAACTCAAAAGAAAATATTACATTTGTTCTGTCATTAAATCGAACAGTTCTGGAGTATTACATTCACTCATTCATTCATGTATGCGAAAGTTTTTTGCCTTTCATTAGAACATGAACAACACAACCAAAATTAAAATCAAGTGTTTTGATGTGAACAAAATTCATGTGAACTTCAAGTGATCTAGATGCAGTGTTATTGCGGAAATAATAAATCCAAAGCCAAAAAAACACTCAGGTTTATTGTCTTGGTAATATACTGCAATAAACAACTTTGCCTGAGGAGCAAAACATTAATGTATTGAGAAAAGGTCAACGTGCCATTTGATGCGTACATGAGTTATTAATGCGCCATGTGCACCTAGCATATGTAACTCAAGTTGGTTTCAGGCCCTCACAAACCATTCTCACTTTTCATTCACTCCAATTCCTATTTTTGATAACCACCTTTGCACCTTGGGAAGTTGTCTTTTAAATCCATCCTGAACCAGAATTCACCAGTTTTTTTATCTACGAAAGGAATAATGGTTCTTGTTGAATGTTTGGTATCGAACTATCTTAATTTCCAAAATTTGTTACTTTAAAAGTTGTCAATTCCCCCCAATTATACCGAAAATTAAAGAAATTACTCGCTATATTTAACAAATTGCACTAGTAGTGATGCCGCATGTGCTATCAAAGTCATCATAATTTTTTTAAGTATATAGGGGATTGGGTAATGGATGGTGAAATGTATTGAATAAGTACGAATAAACGAATTCCATGTGGGTTCATTTCAATCTCAACACGAAGCCAAAGTCCCACAAGAATGGAACAGCAGAACATATAAATCTAATTTGGGGCTTTTTTCCTTTTCTTAGAAAGTCAATGCATGTATAATACACAAGCACATATCAAGGCTTGATTTATTAATACACAGCACAACTGACCATAAAACTTGTGAATAAAACCCATTTGATCACAAACTAAAACCCATTTTCCCATACGGAAACTACTACAAAAAAATACAGCAGCCTGCATGACAGCATCAAATGATTAGGTAACCAATCTTATAGCATATCATATTAAACTTTATTCTGCCACCAAAGTAAAGAAATAATATCCAAATAGAAAGTAAAGATGGGAATAAGTTCTGTTTGAGGCTAGAACAAAATAGGGGCTCAAATTTCCATTATATTCTCAAGTATCTTTCTTACAAATATGGACAGCCTTCTACCTCCGATCTGGACCACCTACATGAGATCTGTTCTTTTGTAGTTTTAAACGCTTGCATTAAGATAATTAAACCATACACCCGTACAACTGAACAGCCAATTTGACCCTACTTGAATTTAGGTGGTCTTACCCAACTCCAAATCTTTTTTATCACCCAAATATTTACCATAAAATAAGTACTCTAAAATTAAAAATGGCATCGAAATAGTTTTTAACTTGATGTGTAATAGCTTGGTACAAGAATCATTATGATATTTTTTTCATTTTTTAGAAAATTTACTTAATGTCAAATCTTTGAATGACTAAAATATAATCAAGTGAATATCTACTCTACACAATGGGAAATTGGAAACAAAATGGAGAGCTTCTTGCTTTCAAGAGGCCTCCAACAAATAATCCTATTCTCCTCCTCATGTCTTTTGTTCTATGTATGAAAAAATAAGCCCCTTTTAGTCAAGCAAAAAGTTGACAGTGGCTACCTTTTCATGTTGTGCTAGGTCTTGGTTTGGAATCCCTCACTTCAGTGATGATGACGTTCTCTTTTTCATTTAGTACGACTAAAAATGTACTGTAGTTTGTTTCTGACTAAAAGTTCATTTTTTGAGAAATCTAAGGCTTTGTGTTCACTTACTGTCTCAAGGAGAAGAAGAGATAATTTCACCAATATTTCATCAATCAGAATTGTTAATAATGTTGGAAAATATAAGAGATCCCATCCCACTACTATGAAATGTAGAGTTTCAAAGACAGTCTTTAATCCAATTGAGAGAATATTAAGAAATGATGCCTTCTAAAAAGGTAAGCTTTCGAATAGAGCGGGCATAATTTGTCCAGCAAAGTAGGTAATATTCTGAATTCCTATAAGCACTATGCAAATTCAAAGAGTGCCTGAGCGTATGTATAAGATAGACGAGTCATTTTATGAGTGAGGATTTTATAGATTGGAGGAAAGCTTCACGCGAACTCTATACACACTTTTTGTAACTATTTCCTCCTATGCACAAATATGAAACATATCGGGTACGGTCATACTATTGTTTTAAAAATATATTAGATAAAAAAACATAAAAGATAGATATATATGCATATAATTGCAATTGTACAAATGCAAATTAAGAGCATACTTCTTAGGCTATACTAAAAAGAAAATAAAAATTATAAATCACTTCCTATTGTTCACAAATAGAAACAGTATCAATATCATTCCTTCGTTAAAATATCCATTAGGAATACCATTTCGAATTTTGGGCAATTTCTTCCTGCACCTCCATAATTCTTGTAATTCTAAAAATACCCTTCTACAAATATTTTTAGGTTAAGGGGTTTTAGTGAAGTTAGTGGTGAAGCTTGTGGTGTTCGTTGCTTTCGTAGTTAGATGCAATGGTGGTTCACGGTGGATTGTGGTGTTTGGTGGGGGTTTGTGGTGGTGGTAGTGAGAGGGTTTTTATGGTGGTTCGTGGATGTCAGCTATGTGGTTTTGTTTGAGGTAAGTTTTGTGGTTCTTTTTTCAGTTTTGAATTGTGTAATTCGTAGACTTTCCGAATTACACAACCTGGAATATAATCTATTTAATTTTATGTATTCCGGATTGTGAAGGAAAGCCTCCTGGATAGTCCAATCCGGAATACAACTTTATATTCCAGATTGTACAATCCGGAATGTATTATTCGATCTGGAAATACCTTCTGAATTGTACATCCAAAATATAACATTGTGGACAGTCCAATCCGGAAGGGATAAAATTTGAAAAGTTGATTTTTTTTAGTTGATAAAATTATAATAAAGGTCTTACTTATTATTTACTATTGCAAGTGTAAGGGAGTGAAACCTGGATTATGGAGAAGAAATGCCAACTTTGGAGCAAAATATCTAATGAAGTAAACAAGTGTCTGATATGGAATAGTTAATGAATTATGTGGACAGTGGAGATGAATTGGTTGAAGGAAACTGTGTTCAGCATTTTACAACAAATGAGGTAAAGAAAATTTAATTGATGTAGTGTGATAACTTTGACAAGTCATGTAATTATATTGTAATTGTAATGTATTTGTGCAAGTTTTTCCTACCCGAGATTACCTCCTTCAATGGGTGCATAGGATGGCCTTTGGACTTGGTTTAGTGATAGTCATTGTTAGATATGACACTACAAATGGAAAATAGGGGAGAAAGACATTTGCCTTATTAGGTTGTGAAATAGGTGGTAAGTATAGAAAATACAAACATGATTTGAAGGTCAATGTAACTAGCACACACAAATGTGATTGTCCATTTAAATTACAGGGTAAACCTGTTAGCAATGGAGAAGGTTGAATATTGAAGGTAATATATGCTAGTCATAATCATAAATTGGCTAAAACATTAGTTGGTCACCCATATGCTTGTTGACATGACTAAAAGTCTAGTTAAGTCGGCGAACATATTACTTACTTTGAAAGACAACAATGAGGATTATGTTACAACAATAAAGCAAATGTACAATGCCAGATCGGCATAAATACAAGGTTATCAAACTTGAGAGTCTACGTAAACTCGTAGGAGATCCATAAATTCGACTTGTAGACTCGACTCATATACTCGTAAGAGTTTACTTCATGTGAAAAAAATATTTTAATATAATTATTCAAAGTAATTAAAACAAATAAGTCCACACACTAAAGTAACTGCATTTAGTAATGAATATTGTTGCAAATATGCACTCACTCCAACTAAAAAAATTGCAGCCTAACTAAAAAATACTGCAGTCCAATTAAAAAAAATTGCAGCCCAACTAAAATAACTGCAGATATGCACCCCAACTTAAAAAAAAAACAATTTAAAAAACAAGACTACAATACCCTAAATTTCCCCAATTAAAATGAACTATTTTGCCGCAAACAAAACATAGACCAGCACCGTTTGTTCTCTCTAACCAATACTGAAACACAACATTGAGATGATGCTACCACCGCACAAGACAAACACGACCACTGAAGGTTGGAACTCAAACAATGTGACCACCGCACGAGATGAACGGGACTACCGCACGAGACAAACGTGCCTACCGCACAAGAAGAACGCATTCACCGCACGAGACAAACTAGACCAACACAACGATGACAACCAGAGACAAGGCAAGTGACCATGAAAAGGCAATTATGAACGCTATGAACAACGAAAGCGCAGTAACTTCAACCAACAAACCCTAACGTGAGCAAAAGACACAACATCGTTTTGGGTTTAAAGAAAAAACACTTTGGACTCGCCAACAAGGAGGCAAACTCGCGAGTTCAACCGAGTTAACAGAGTTTACAGCGAGTTTGTTGCAAAAACGAGATTGCTTACGAGTTAACTCACCTAGGGTGAGTAGGAACATAAACTCGAACGAGTTAACAAGTTAACTCGCGAGTTTGATAACCATGCATACAGAAGATCAGTTAGAGGACCTAGAACTGAATTGCCACAGTTGATGTTGCTAGACCGTAACAACTCTATTCACTAGAGTAGGTGTCATGAGGCTTCCCAAGTTGAGTAATATTTTTTGGACAAATCCTACTGCAATGAAATTGTTGAATGCATTTAGTATTGTCTTCTTGATGGATAGCACTTGCAAGACCAACAAGTATAGGTTGCCCTTGCTTGAGATTGTTGGTGTTACATCCACAAAACTGACTTTCTCTACAACTTTTGTGTTTTGTTGTGTTTTTATCAAGTGTGAGAAAGAACTTCATTTGGGCTCTTTCAAGGAGGGTATTCAACCTTGAAGTCATGGTTAATGATAGAGACTTTGCTTTGATGAATGTTATTAGCGTGTTCTTTCCTCCAGCTTCCAATCTTCTATGTTGCTTTCACATTAATAAGAATGTTAAAGCAAAGTGTAAAATGTTAGTTGATTCTGTGGAGGCTTGGAAACTTATCATGAATGCTTGGGGGATTGTCATTGAGTGTGGAAGTTGTGATGAGTTTGAGGGCGGTTTGAAATGTTTTGAAAGTATTTGTTCATCATGGCCATTATTTGTTGAGTATGTCAATAACACATGGGTGATTCCACACAAGCAAAAATTTGTAAAGGCATGGGGCAGATTCAGTCATGCATTTGGGTAATATTATACAACATCAAATAGGTATGTTTTCAATTCTACTTCCTTCTACACCCTTTTTTATAGGCAGTCCCCTGTTAGACCATCTACACCATCTATAGATGGTCCTCTATACACGGTGTAGATGCTTTCTATAAAACCCCTTAACCTAAAAATATTTGTAGAAGGGTGTTTTTGGAATTAAAAGAAATATGGAGGTGTAAGAAGAAATAACCCCTAAATTGAATCGAGGTTCCACCCATTTAGCCTGCCGCCTTAATGGTCTTAAACCAAGCTAAGTCAGGTCATAAGCAAAGTGGTCCAAAATGATCAGTTCAACACAAGGTCAAACCGAGCTAGCTTGATACAAATGTTTTAGGTGGCCCGTCGGCTGTTAGACACCTCTAACCAAGAGATTTTCACAACTTTTTTAAAGGCTTGGAGGATACAAATACGTATTGGTGAAAGTACCCAAAGCACTATATGATCAAATTAAAGTATTAGTGTTTCATAGATTTCCTCAACAGCAGTTTACCACTAACATGATTTGTACGCAAGCCTAATATTACCATTGTATGCAGATATTACACAACATAGCAAGGAGAAAACACAAAAGAACAACTATACTCAAAAGTCACAAGTTTTTCTATATTGTTGGAGTTGGGGAAGAGGGAAGACGCGAAGGTGACAATGCCCTTGTCCACTACATAATCAAACACATTCATGACCCATAAAAAATATATGTCTCGTGTGTTTCTATTGAAAGTGATCTCTCATGAATTTGTATAGACTAATGGATTTGAAGGATGGCAAGAATAGGTAAGAATAGTAATTGGTATAATAGTTTATAGAAATAAGTAAGAATAGTATAAAAACAAGTAAGAATAGTATAAAAACGACAACAAGAAAACAGGGAACCTATAGAAACATGTGATGCCAAAAACAAGTCCACAACAGTGTAACCTTCCACTGAGTATGGGGAATAATAGAAATACTTAACAGCGAACAATCTTGATGGGATGCATTCAGAAGGTCAATTAAATTCATACATTCAGACCTTTAGCCAATTTATGAAGAAGGTACTTCAGAGCAGGAGCTGACATTATCAAACATTGGGAGAGGGTGGAACATATATCCGTGCCTTCTTAAGAATTTCAGCAACAACCCAATTTTTACGCTTGCTCAATGGCCTAGAAGGATCCAGTCGAACCTAAATAACAGGGCAAAATCAATAAATTTACTAGCATTTGGCCAAAACAAGTGTACAAATTAAGTTATGAGAATAAGAGGAACAAGAATATAAGTGATGAGATGAGCCAATTAGATGGATAAGTTCATGTTACTCACTTTGTCACCAATGTTACAGTGGTTGTGCTCATCATGAGCCATGAATTTGGAGGTGCGCTTGACATAACGATCGTACACCTTGTGGTAGAATAGTCTATCCACTGCCACTACAACAGATTTCTGCATCTTATTGGAAACTACCATTCCTACTACCTGCTTCATTTTCTCCTCCCAACCTGCAATACACCAATTGAATCTTTTTAAAAATGAATACCAGTAATTACACATTTGAACTTCATGGGCTGAAACCAGGGATGCAAATATTTGTCGAAAACTTGCAAAATTGAAATCCCTATAGACGGTATTCAAATCTACCTCCCAGCAGCCAAATTTGATTCTTTAGTCCTCACCTACGAGACAGATGAAGGACACAGTACACAAAATTGCAAACTCAGTACGTATTATGCAAGAGCAAGACCTTGCACACCACCAGACAAAAGAAAAACACTACCAACTACACATGATTTCTAGAAGCTGTTACAGACAAAACTGTTTTCTATTTCCATTTTTAAAAATTTACCTTTAATTATGGAAATATTACCTTATTTTAGACTTATATGTTTTAAAAATAACTATAGTTATTTAGGGTCTATTTTGATAAACACCTTACTTAAGGACTTAGGGAACAAGTGTCTGTTTAGATAAATTTCTCTATAGGTACTTCAAAAAGAATAAAATAAAAGGAAAAGGCGAAAACAGTTTCTTTCAAAAACTACAATTAGCCCATACCTAAATAAATTTGTAGAATCCCTCTCTTATTAACTTCTTAAACGTGTTTATAAAAATTTTATCCCATCAGACCCTGTGTGCTTATTTTATACGTACTAGTGTACAAGTTGTTTATACAATTGAAGATAAAAAAAAACTAATTTCCATATATGCAGTAAGTTGTTTACATAAGGTACAATACAGTTTGAAAAAACAAATTAGAAACAGAACAGCTGATAGTCATAACTCATAAGTTCTCACAAAAAAATTTCTTTGATGATTTTTTAGGCATCACAAAATAAAGGAACAAAGAGACTGCAAGAATCCAACTAGCAGTGTCTCCTGAAGAACACTCCTAAGGCATCAAATGTCACAGATATATTGGGAGAACACAACTTGTGCATAAATGTTTATGTGAAAATGTCCAAACACCTTGCATACATGCATACAAACTCTTAAAATTTAAAACCTTACTCATACAATCATTTGAAAATATGAAATAAAAGTAAATAATACAGCTGCATTTTATAATTATAATATAAACAATAATGAAATAAAAAAAAAAGTGATTTTAAGAAAAAGAGCAGCGCCTGAATCTCCAGTGATTATCTCTCAGGTAAGTTTTACAGTAACTCTCACTCAGATATCAATGTTGAAAGGGGGTGAGGGACATCACCGGCCGGACAGTGCAGTTCAATCCCACACAAATCAAAATCTCAAAAAATAAAATCGCATAAAAATTGGGAGAAATTGCAGTGTTAACGAACCTCGAACAAATCGAAAGCAACGAGAAGTGATGAAAAGTATTTCCCTAACGGGGAAACGGAGACTATTTCAAATGGAAAATTTCTAGGCGTTTTCCGTTGTCACCGAAGGGTGGCGGCGACCGGAGGAGGCGGTGGAGCTGCGGCAGAGCCCGCTTCGACTCAACGAAATGATAAACCCAAGGAGTGAGAAAGTACAGAGTGAGATTTAGAGCGTTGAACCTATAAGGCTTAAAACCCTTTTGTATGGACAAAACAAATGCTAAATGATTAATCTATAAAATTAAAAAAAAAAAACTAATTTTTAAAATTATCAATTATAATTCTCTTTAGTCCTTTTTTTTATTTTTTTAACCAGATATATAAAAGTGACTAAACTGCCAAGTTAAGGATCCAAATATTTCTGTATTAGAAAAAAAAAACTAAGTATATAATATTTTTCACTAAAAGATTATAATAAAATTTTAAAAGCTAAATCTTTATTTTTCAAAATATTTAAGCTTCTAAAAATATTTATTTCATATTTTAAATTATTTATTATTTTAGTAACAGTAATAAAATATGATAATTACAACTTAAAATTGAATGCTAAAAACTTTATTCTTATTAGTTGTAAGTCAAATAAGATATATAGTTTAATTCAAAAAACAAAGATCAAAATAAATATTACTATTATTATTATTATTTTATTTATATTTTTATGTGCATTGAATATAAATAATAGTATTTATATATAGCTATAAAATAAAATTATATAATAAATAGAACGTTACTATTTAATATTAAATTATTCTATAACTGTAAAAGTTTATTTAAATAACATTAATTTCCTCAATTCAACTATACATTAAAAACACATTTTTTTTTGTATAATTCAATTATAGGATATTATCATTTTTTTTATTCTTAAAAGCTTAGACCTTAAAAAACTAAATAATTTGTATTGTGGTGATAAAAAGTATTATATTGAGTTTAAAACAGTTAATGATTAAACGTAAAAAATAAAATATACATTAGTATGGTTATTATTATCAATCATATTGAGAAAAAACAGTGACATATGAAATGTAGAATGTAATTATAATTTTTTTAATTTTTAAATAATTATATTTAATACTCAATTATAAATTTATTTGTGTATATACAAAATAAATTATAAATACTTTAGTTTTAACAAACTTGTATATATCATCGTGATTTCAAATTTAGAGATTTTGAAAAGGATTGTTGCAAATGCTTTAAACATGGTGAGAAAATTGCAAGATTTCATATTAAAGATTTTTACGTTTATTAAAAGTTAGATAAATTCAATCACATCTAAAACAATGGTAATTTAATTAACTTTAAAATAATAAAATTTATTAACAATAAATTGATCCTTAGTGACTAACTTATCAAGTACATCTTTTTCTCGCATTCAATTTTTAAATTTTCAAAATTTACAAAATAAATAAAATCACCTCCATCTCTTTTCAGATTAATAAAAGCATTCTTATCAAAATCATTATATGTACCATATATAATGGTATGAACTATTATATTTTAGTTAAGGTTAATAATAAAAGAAAAATCAAATTTCTTTCTCTCCGTATTCAAACATTTGATTTCAATCTTTCAGAGATTTTGTTATCCTATCATCCAAGTTTTCTTGATATGTGAAGTTTTCTCATTGAAGCATTTATATCTATGAAAATAAAAACAATAGTAACTTTTAATTGCATATTCTTTCTACACATATATTTTTACTATCAATTACATGTCGCTTCACTTTATCATTTTCACCTAATTTGATTTTATAAACTCATTTGTAATTAATGATTTTTTTAACTTTATGGAAGTTTAACAAATTTTCATGTCTTGCTTTTATAAAGAATATTTTTTTTTTCTTACATTATTGTCACTAAAGAGAGCATTTGAACCACTCATAACTTCATATTTTGAAGGTTTTCTTTCTTTATATATTGAAGGTTTTCTTTCTTTATATTTTTATATGTATTATAATCTATCATAACGAATTATGAGTACAACAATTATTTAAGTTTATCTTGGTTGATCATTGAAATACTCTATCATTCTACTTTTGTTCTATTTAAAAAAAAATCATCTAAAGACTTCCAATCAATTTTCATTATAACAATATCCTTTATAATATCATTTTTTTCTTACTCACTTTGCAATTCTTTTTCCACATATACTATATCCCTAATAACCAATTTTGTGGATACTTAGATTTTATAGGCGATACCCCTTCATATTGCTAACCTAACCTAAAAATATACATATTTTAGATTTTGGATTGAACTTTGTTCTTTCTATGGAGTTGTATACCACATCAACATGATATCCAAACACAATTAGAGAAGATCAATTGGTTGATTTGTTTTTCCACATCTCATCTTTAAACTATTTGTTGTTTGTGATGATTGATTTGTCATATTGCTTATAATCAAGAAGGCTTTGTTACTCTCATTCTTAACATACCTACTATACTAGGAAAATTCTATTCATCTACCATGTTACATCATTTTATTGGGGTGTAGGAGAAATTGACTTTTGTATAATAATACCATTTTTCTTGCAAAATGCCAAAATTTTTATGTATATGCATTCTTTTTTATTATTTGTACTTAAGCACTTAATTGTTTTCCTAGTTTCAATCTCTACTTTTGTTTTGAATTCATTTAATACTAGAAAAACATCTAACTTCCTTTTTATGAGTATAAACCAATATGAGTTTGCTTGTGATAGTTTTTAAAGCAAATTTCAATCTATGTTACTTGCTTATCATATCATTCTCACAAAAAGGTAAATTAACTTTCTTGAGTCGGGGTAAAGATTACATTCTACAAGGATTGTTGCTCACATATATGCAATGTCACATTGTCATTGTTTCTTCTTGACATGTCACTACAATAGATGTTTTTGCTTCTAGTAACGTATATCTAAAAGCACATATAGATTTATTGTGACATTTTTTTTCACCACTTTTAAGATCTTACCTTTACTCAATTTCATCTAATTTCCAAATGAACAATAAATTTTTCTTCAAGTCTTTCACGTGTCGTACCATTTAAGTTGTATGAATAGTTCAATCATAAATTTGTTTATTTTGACATAATTGACTCTAACAATATGTAAGACATGACCATTTTCCACACAAATATGAATTCTTCTAAGATATGCTCATAAGTGCAAAATCAATCTTGGTATGAAGTTATGTGCTACACTTGAATTCACCATCCACCCATCATGAAGTTGTTTTTCATCTTTAAAAATGTTTTGCTCCGCTAACTAGGATATATCCATCTTTCGAGGTCTTAGCAACATAATCATGCATGTGTCGTCTCATGTCATAATTGTAACATTTAAGATTTTTCATTTTTTGAAACTTTGACCTGCAAAGATGTTGACTCTCAATAGATCCATATTTCATTGATCTACTTCTCATTACTATTAAATCCTTCTCTTGCTTGAAACTTTTCATCATTTCTTCTTTACATTTTTGCATGGATTATTCATCAATATTAACTTTGACATCATTTTCAAAGAAGACGTTTATTAATATTATTATTTATTAGGTTGATGATGAGTTGATTATACAAATTAGACAAACTTTGAACTAAAAGTTCCACACTCTCATTTTCTACTATGTTAAAAAAAATTGTTGAAAGTTTGACAGATAAATTATTTAGATTGTTGAGGTATTTTTATCAGCAACGTAGATCCACTCAATAATGCTTGTGTATAGTGAGTTAAATTCATATAATATCATAATGGTATTACAAATATCATTCATATTCTCATGTTTTATAACACTGAATAAAACTGCATCAACCATTGAAAATGTAAATTAGCGATAACATTGTCATTACTTTTTTCACCTTTCATCTATGTGTTCAAAATTCTTCTTTCAATTACATCTATAAAATTGTCTTTTTTCAAAAAAAAGAAAAGAAAATTGATTTGGAATGCATTTCTAAGAACCACTATACCCTTTTATAAGAAGAAGGTGAAATCCTGGAACCTAGCTCTCACAATGTCCATGGAGTAGAAGTGTGGATTTGTTATTCTTGCCTTGAATATATAACTTTTATGATGATATATACTATAGAAAAAAATATTTTTTTTAAATCAAAAGGATAAAAAAACTAATTTTATATTTAATAAAAATTAAGTTTATAAAATATTTTAAATGCATGTATAATCTATTTGGACATTATTTATTAGTATTTTCTTTTTTGTAACAATTAGTTTATGAGGCTCGGACACTCATTTTAAATGGTGTGTCTGTGTCGGACACACATATCGGACACCGACACTCGTATGACACTTGTAGGACACGTATCGGTGAAGTGTCCAATTCAAAAAATATTTGTTGGATTTCAGACAATTCTAACACGGGTCTAACACAATTTTAAAAAGGAGAAATATATTAATTTTCTAAAAACTTAAACTTATTGTATAAATTTGTATTATGATTATAGAAATAAGGAACAAATCATTTTGAACCATCCATGAAAAACATCTTTCTGCCCAAAAAAAATGAAACATACTTGTTCACATAAATCTTTATTGTCAATTTATATAACTCATAATTATATAATATATAGATTCGTGTCTCCGTATCCTACATTTTAGAGATTATACGTATCTTTGTGTTTGTGTATGTGTCGTATAAATGTTTGTGTCAATGTCTATGTTACATAGATTTGTAGTTTAGAATATATATATTTTTCATTGGATTGAAAATGAAAAACTCGAAAACATTAAAGTATACCTAAATTTGGTTAGACAAGTAACACGATACCACTCTTTAAAAAATTTACTTAATTTCTTATATCTTTTAAAATCTCAAAATATAAAATGATAGTCAAGAATATTTAAAAGCATGAATTAATAGTAAACTTGTATCTGATGATCAAGAAAGAATACATATTTTAAAAAAAAAATTCATAAACACTTTTAAAAGAGAATTTTTTTTTTTACAAATTTCAATATCTTTGATGTTTTCATGTATTTTTTGTGATAGTATATATATATATATATATATATATATATATATATATATGATTTGGAACAATATATGAAATTATTGGAAAAATCTGATCTTGCTGTCTTCACAATCTTTTATAGTCTTTCTTGAAATGACCTTTCATTCCACAATTGTAAAATCTCAGTTTTCATCATTCTACCCACCTCACCCTTCTATCTATTGAATTGTTGTGTTTTTCTCTAAAAGTTGAATTATTGAGAGTGACTATTAAAGTCTCCTAATTATCATGAAGAGGACTAAAGATTTGGATCAAAATTTCTTTATGAAAATAAATTTTCTACGTTCTCACTACAGAATAGTTGTCTGTCCTCTTGGAGTGTATAACCTTTTTTTGAATTGTGTTTTTTCTTAAATGGAAAGTTAAGTTTCCATGCGTCAAACAACCAATACTAAAATTTCCCACCAATGACAACTTTGCTATAAATTTGAAGAGAATACCAAACTTCCACGATATGAATTCTATCACATCATTCCAACTTTCTTCTTGTTGACTTATATTGCAGTGTACTACACGGTCTCATTGATGCTTCTACAGTCTCACCTTGACTTAATCATGAAGGAGACAATGTTTTAAAGACAGTCTGTGACCACAATTTCTGCAGCAACTTCAAGGTTTTTGGAGTGTCTGCACCCACAAGACAACCCCAATTGTGGCTGCATATATACTGCATTTGCCCACAATTTCTCACAATATCAAGGAATGTGATGAAACTTCAGTACACCACAAACTTCAAAGGTTGGTCATGTATGTTTCTTTCCTAACTGAAGTATCCAATTATATATCCAGGATTTGTTGTCAACTTGAACATTTTAGTCGTGAATTAATACTCTAAATTTTGTGGCAATTTTTTAGAGAAAAATCTCAAGTAATCTCAAGTTTACCTTATTGTATTTTTTGTCATATATAACTATCATTTATATATTTAATTTTCTTGCTTACAGTTTCTGGCAACGAGGATTGGCTAAGCTTGTGATGTGATGATGAACATGAGTTCATTCATCAAACTTTTGAGTGGAAGAAGCTAAGAAAACTAGAAGGTCAAGGCTAGAGAAGAAGCATAATCTGTTACCTACTTTGTTAAATCACATGTCCATAAATGATTGCAAGATAAAGAAAATTCAGACGATTAAAACAAGTAAAGTTTGAATAGGTTTTCCCTCTGTTTTATTATTTTTTTTAATTTTATGACATATATGCTTGAAACATGATATCCGAGGTATAAAATTTAGCTGATTCGACAGTTTGCTTTTCAGTATTTTGCATAATTTGAAAGCTTTCAACGTTTAAATGTTATGCTTAGAGCCTCTGATTTTGCATTTTATATATTCATTTGGTTACCAAAATATAGACTTCATTTTTTAAATTTGGTGAACATTTCATATATAGAAAGTAGAGGTGTTTTAAATTAATCAAATGTACAATAGCTTTTCAATTTCGTAGTTATTCATTATCATCATGATTCATGATTTCATATTTCATGAATCAGAACAGGGAGGAAAGGAAATGAAAGCCTACTTGTAATCATGGTGAAAAAAACGTAGTTATAGTTGCTGAAGTGTTTCAATTATAGAAATTGTGGTAAAATATTCGTGCAACCAATATATAACCAGTATCTATCATGTTTTTAATTTAGACTTGCATAAGATCTTTGACAAAACCAGTTCAACTTGCATAATCACTTGCAGGGAAAATTATAGCAAGAAGTTCAACTGGTGTTGGAGTATTGGAACAGACATTATTCAAGTAAGGTAGTATGTAAACTGTGGTTATTTACATTGTGAACGTTAGTGTGCGTGAGTTGTAATGAGGATGTTTTTGTTGGTTGTGCATCAAACTGTCAGAAATATGTAAGTGATATATTGACAACTTGTATTAATCTACAATCTTATTTTTCTATTTAAAATTTCAGTTTTTTTTTTTTTGAAATGATGAAAATATCATTTTTTCATATACCAACCACAGATTGTATATTAGATCATGTTGTCAATGTATCATTACTTAAAAGCAACTTTGGTTATTTAAAAATTACAATCATAACTATATCATGAGTTGGAATCTAATTTCCATGACTCTTGTTTTATGCAGCTTCCTTTAATGATGTTAAGTTTTTTTTTTATCAGCAAATGATGTTAAGTGTCGATTGGTCCATATGCATTGGCTGGTTTCTTCTCTTCTCTTCAAACTTTTGGTCTCAAAATATAGTAACTACCTATGCATTGGGAAATGAGACCGATCAATCTGCACTGCTCAAATTCAAAGAATCAATATCTCTTGACCCTTTTCAAGTGCTCAACTCTTGGAATAGTACAAGCCACTTTTGCAAGTGGTATGGAGTGACATGCAGTCCACGACACCAAAGAGTTATAACGCTAAATCTAACAGGATATCACTTGCATGGTGTCATATCACCCCACATTGGTAACCTTTCGTTTTTGAGAATCCTCTTCCTCGAGGACAATCACTTCTATGGTGAAGTTCCACAAGAATTGGGGCGTTTGTTCAGGCTACGTGCACTCTATTTCACCAATAACACCTTAGGGGGAGAATTTCCAATCAACTTGGCAAATTGTTCTAAACTGAGCTATTTAAGTTTAGATAGAAATCTTTTCATTGGTGAAATACCAAGGAAGATTGAATCCTTTGCCAATCTTAAACATTTGAGAATTCGTTGGAACAATCTAACTGGACAAATCCCACCTTCCATGGGAAATTTATCTTTCCTCACTCGACTTTTATTGAGTTCAAATAAATTGGAGGGGTGCATTCCAAAAGAAATAGGCATTTTGAAAAATTTGAGAATATTGGGCTTGTCAAATAATCAACTATCTCACAATATTCCACTTTCCTTATACAATCTGTCATCTCTCTATCTCTTCTCACTCACAAGCAATCAATTTAATGGTTCTTTTCCAGTCAACATGTTCCTCACCCTACCTAATCTTCAAGTTTTTACAGTGAGTGGGAATCAATTCTCAGGTTCAATCCCAGCTTCCATCACTAATGCATCTGGGATGCAAATATTGGATATTGGTGACAACCATTTGGTAGGACAAGTCCCAAGTCTAGGGAAGTGGAAAGATATTTCAACTCTGCAGCTAAGTTTAAATAATCTGGGTAGCAATTCATCTAGTGACTTGCAATTTTTAAAGTCTTTGATAAATTGTAGTCAGCTAGATATATTAGATATAGGGTCCAATAATTTTGGAGGGCCTTTTCCTAGGTATGTGGGCAATTTTACCAGCCAACTCAGCCAACTAATTGCTGGTGGTAATAATTTTTTTGGAGAAATTCCTATGGAATTAGGAAATCTTGTTAACTTAATTACCTTGGCTTTGGAGAAAAATAGCCTAACTGGCATCATTCCAACTACTCTTGGTAAGCTTGAAAAGATGCAATTATTAAGTTTGGGAGTAAACAAATTGTTTGGAGAGATACCACCTTCCATAGGCAATCTGAGTCGGTTGTACTACCTAGAATTGTCATTCAACATGTTTGTTGGAAATATTCCTTCAACCATTGGAAATTGCCAACTTTTACAGTTTCTACATCTTTCAAATAATAGCATTAGCGGAGCCATACCATCACAACTGTTTGGAATTCCCTCTTTATCTATTGCACTGAACCTATCACATAACTCATTGAGTGGCAGTCTACCAGAAGAAGTGGGCAAGTTGAAAAATATTGACTTGCTGGATGTGTCTGAAAATTATATCTCTGGTGTCATTCCTGAAACAATTGGAGAATGCATAACCTTGGAGTACCTTCATTTAGAGGGTAACTCCTTCCATGGAAGCATGCCTCCTTCATTGGCTTCCTTAAAGGGTCTCAGAGCATTAGACCTTTCAAGAAACAACTTGTCTGGATCAATTCCGGAAACACTGCAAAACCTTTCTTTTCTAGAATACTTCAATGCTTCTTTCAACATGTTGGAGGGTAAGGTGCCAATTTATGGTGTCTTTCAAAATGCTAGTTCAATTTCAGTGACTGGCAATAGCAAGCTTTGTGGTGGGATATCTGAACTAAAGCTTCCACCTTGCCGTTTAAAAGCTAAGAAAAGAATACTCCATAATCTCAAGTTAGTAGTGGCGATATCATGTCTGGTTTTTTTTCTTGCTACACTATCATGTGTCCTTGGCATGTATTTGATAAGGAAAAGGCACAAAAAGTCATCGACCAATTCAACAATTGATCAACTTCCTAAGGTATCATACCAGAACCTACACCATGCAACTGATGGGTTCTCATCTTGGAACTTGATAGGAATAGGAAGTCATGGGTCTGTATATAAAGGAATTCTTGATTCGATAGAAGGAATTGTTGCTATAAAGGTTCTAAACCTTCAAAATAAAGGGGCTATGAAAAGTTTTATGGCTGAATGCAAAGCATTAAGAAATGTACGGCATAGAAACCTAGTGAAGGTTGTCACATGTTGCTCTAGTGTGGATTACAAAGGAAATGATTTCAAAGCTTTAGTGTTTGAGTATATGTCAAACAGAAGCTTAGAGGAATGGTTGCATCCACAAAATGGAAGAGAAGAACAACAACCAAGTACTTTGAACCTTGAGACAAGATTAGAAATTGTGGTTGGTGTTGCTTCTGCACTACACTATCTGCACCATGAGTGTGAGCAACGTATTATTCATTGTGATTTAAAGCCAAGTAATATTCTTCTTGATGATGAGATGGTTGCTCATGTTAGCGATTTTGGCTTAGCAAGACTTCTCTCAACAATCAACAACTCTCACAACCTTAGCACAAGTGGAATAAAAGGGACTATAGGTTATTCTCCCCCAGGTATGTTTTCATCTTATCTATGTTTACTTTTCGATTGATGCTGTGAAAATGGATCTGAAAATATTGATGGTTTCTCAAATATTTCAGAGTATGGAGCCAGCTTTCAGGTGTCAACAAAAGGTGACATCTACAGTTTTGGTATTCTAATTCTGGAGATGTTAACTGGGAAACGACCGACAGAAGAAATGTTTAAAGATGGACACAGCCTCCATAACTATGCTAAAAATTCATTTCCAAATAACTTGTTGGATATTGTTGATGCAACTCTTGTTCCAATGGAAAATGAATCTCCTACAATGACTCTAACAGAACAGCACAACATCTCTGAGATTGTAGATCATTTTCATCCTAATACCAAGAAGTGTTTGGTTTCATTATTTAAGATTGGTCTAGCTTGCTCAGTGGAGTCACCAGGAGAAAGGATGCATATGATGGAAGTCACCACGGAGCTAAATATGATTAGAAATGCTTTTTATGCTCGACGGATCAGAGGTAGATATAGCTGAAAATAAGGTGGTACCTGAACCGTAATTAGGGGTGGCAATCCGACCACCCTTCTTCATTTAAGTCAGGTTAATTTTTGAACTCGTCAACCCACATTGGTTCGACCTACCTAGTCTATCAACCCTCCAAATCCCAGGCGGGACGAGACAGAAGGAACTAATTCGTCCTTTTATATTTATAATATTTTTGAAGAGAGATATCATGCTTTTGAGATCAAAATTGGTGGTTATTAATATTTTATATGAAACATTATTTACATTAATTTCTTTATATATAATTTGATTAAGTATTGTTGATATTTATTTTCTTTTGTTAAACATTAAAGCTAGTTTGATTAGAATATTGAAGTTTGGTTCAATTTTATTTTTTTTCTTCCATTTTTATTGCACAAAAAATGATATCAACAATTACAACCAAATAAATAGGTTCAAAACCAAAAAAAAAAACTGTAAAAAAGAAAGAGAATTTAAAAAAAAAAATGAAAAGTGATAGGTCAGCTCGTTAGCACATCCTATGATGGGGCGGGTTAACAATTTCAGTTTGTATAACCTAGATGGGTTAGTCCCCACACCTCACTTTTGGTGGGCCAGTAGCGGGTCAGACCCGTTTTGTCACCCCTAGCTAATTTAGACTATATAAGTGGCACTAATCCTCACCTTACAAGTTTTGTAAAAAATAAATTAGACTTAAACTCACTTCTTATGATATTAGAGTTTAATCTAACTAAAATTACCCATAATTGTATATTGTAAACTGATCTTATTTGTAATAAACGTGAGATCTCCAATAAATAAGTATAGTTTTTTTAAGATGTGTTCTTACGAGAAATGAGACGTGAAATTTTGGAGGTGGAAAATGGATGAATTCTCTGTAAGTCAAGCTCTTTAATACTGACCAATCACAAAGAGGGAAGGGAGATACACCTGCAAAATACTCGTTGACGTTCAAGTCGGTAAGGATACATAATATTTTGTGAGTATAAGAGAGTATGAAGAGTTGAGCGAGTACTTCATGAGATAATTATAATGTGTTTATAGGTCCTCTTGAATTAATACAGTTAAGAAAACATTAAACAATTATTATGAGATATAAATGGATTTTATACTTGTAATCTATAATCACTAGTAACCTATAATCGAGTTATTGGTCTAAATGAGTGGTTATTGGTTTGAATGTATTTGACTGCAATCAGGAATAGGTACATAAGTCCCCTCCAACTCGAAACCAGAGAAGATTTATTGGTGGATCAAATTGAAGGATTCACAAGCTTGATTTTGACCCTTTTGGGTTTAGTGTAGGTCAACCCTTAATTTCAATTTATTGAAACAAAAAAATAGCTGGCAGACTTTTTCACCAAGCCTTTGCCAAAGAACAAAATGAGTTGGGAATTGTTGACTCTCAAAATCTTTCTTAAACTTGATATTATCAAACTGTTTTACTCTATTTGTGAAGACAAATAGGGGGAGAATATGATGGTTGGATTGTTGATTGATTGTTGTTTTTAATTGCTTTTAATAGCTAATATGTAGTTGTGTAGGAACTCTTATTTTCTCTCCTACTTCACTGGTTTTCACACTGATTTTGTGGTTTCTCCTTGAGAAAATCACATAGTGGAATCTGGTTCAGTAGTGTAAGAGGTTCTGGATGGAATTGCTCTCTGGTACAACTGTTTTGATGGTTTTGCAGGTACCTTCAAATTCAAATAGAACTCAACAAAGCAAACCAGGGATTTGTCTTCATCAAATAGGGGGAGATTGTTGAAGAAGAGCTTTGATGACTCCAAATCTCCATGGATTGTTTGAAGGCTGATTGTAGCTTAGTTGGGTGTGTTCTGGGGTAGTTTGAATTTGTTAATTCACTCTTAGTTTGAATCCAAAAGCTAGTTTAATTCAAATCTTTTAAAAAAAAAAGTGTTTTATGAAGAAGCAGAAAAACAACCAGTTGTTTTATCGTTTCAATCGGTTGTTTCATACTTAAGGTTTTTGAAACTAGTTTTGACAGATTTGAACTTGGTTGACTTTACTGTCAAACCAATTCAATCGGTTATTTCAACAAAACAACAGACTTTTTTTTATCTACCTTAACATAATTTTGTTAAGTTTGTTAAATCTGCTTTAAATGTTTTCAAACTGATTTGACTTTATTAATAAATGATTTTAATTATTAATTGGAGTATAAATGTTTTGTTATACGCTCCTAGCAAAAACGTTACAAGATCAGTTTTTGAAATCAAGTTTTCTCCAAGATTGCTTAAGGCTTTGAATTTTTTCTCTAAGAGTGAAGTAGGACTTGTTGTGTACTTTGATTTGATTTGTACCAGGTGTGATTATTTCCTCCTTCAATTGTATTTTTGTAAGGACTTGTGTTCACAGAGTCAGAGGGTGTTCTGATATGTGGTGTGATTGTGTGTGCCAAAGGAAGTGTGTGTTCTTGAGGGGATCAAGATCACTTCTTTGGTGGTTGTGTCTTCGTAATCTGGTTTTTTATTACTTAGTGGATACCCAGAGGTTTCTGGGAACTGGATGTAGCTCTTGGTATAAGAGTGAACCAATATAAAATTGCTTGTGTGATTCTTTCTCTCCTTTAACTCTTGTATATATGTGTTTAGTTATTTTTATACACTGCTGATAAAAATAACCGGTTGAATCGCAGAAACAACCAGTTGAATTTATGGAATTCAATTAAAACAATTTTTTATCTTGCATTCTTTGATTTCTTTGGATGTGATTCTTCTTTGATTCTCTTCATACCTTATAAATTTTAGAAAAAAGTTAAAAAACAATTCACCCCCTTTTGTTTAAGGCCCACAATTCTAACATGATATCCCCACAATATGTTGGGTATCACTTTGGTCCAAAGGCTTTTGGCTTCCCTGAGTTTCTTTTTGAGCTATGGGCTTTGCATGTGGGAGTATGACAAACTTGTGGAAAATGAAATCAAGTTCGATGTCTGGTATGTCTATTGGGCTCCATGCGAAGAGGTCTTAATTCTCAAGCAGCACTTCCTGAATTTGCATTTGAAGTGGTCGATTGATAGATCTACCGACCTTTGTTACACTGGTTAGGTTGGCTTCCAAGTTGGATCTCTATCAACAGTTCTCTAATAAGTGTCATATTGCAGTAATATTTCATACTAAAAGACAAACACTTATGGGTATTTATTGATAAAATAATTGTAATTTAACCCCTAATTTATGAATTTAAATATTTTTACATATTTTATGATTATAATATGAATAAGGACAATTTATTCCCAAATTTGTGTTAATTTCATGATTCTAGGGGAAAATGGAGATGAAAGGGCTGAAGGAGAATAAATAAGATGAAAAAGGGAACTTGGAACATTGAAAACTTGCTCAAAATTTGTCCAAACTTGCCCAAGCCAGATCACTTCAGAGGAACTCTCCCAAAACTGTCCCAAGGCTAACCCAGACGAGTTCACTTTAGAGAAGTTGGACTTTTTCTCGTCTAACTCGCCCATGCGAGCCCAGACTCGCCCAAGCGAGAAGTCACTTAGCCCAAACCCAACTAGGTTAAATATGAGGCGTGAGGCATAACCCTAAACATCATTAGGAGAATAAAAGGAGATGAAAACCCTAAAGGAGGCAGCCGTCAAGGAGAAATGGATCTTCTTTTCTTGCTTTTCCATGCTTGTAATGGCCAACATGAGTGGCTAATTCTACCCTTTGGGATTGAGAGTAATATGTTCAAACTCTTATGTATTGAGGTGATATTTAAACATAATATTTTGTTCTTGATTGATGATTGGTATTGTCATTTTGTTCTTAACACTTGAATTATCATGATTTTGATATTTAAATTTGACTAGAAAGTACTTCTAAACATTTGACCTAAATGTTAATGCTTAACATATTTGAATGCTATGAATAGATTTGAAATGTTAATTGCTATCAACATCCGTTTGTAACGCTAAGGAGTTTTTATAAATATACGAGGAATCAATATTTAAGAGACTATCTTAATAATTTTATATGCGATGAATCGATATAAATGAATTTTATATGAGCATCAATATCAATCAAAGGTAGAATATTATAAGCTTTTCAAATTACAAAACAGTGAGAATGATGAACCCCAATCCCAATTTTCCCAATTGAATCAAACAAATTTTTTACCTTGCTTTATTTACATTCTTGCAAATTCAAAGAACAAACTTCCTACAAAATTTTACATATTGTTTTCTATTTAGTGAATATTATACTTGAGAATTCAATTGTTCCTTGTGGGTTCGATATCCGTTCTCAGGGGCAAATTTATTACTTCTGACACGGTACACTTACTGTAAATAATCATCATTCTCCATAAATTTGACTCGAGGATCAAGATCGACTTCCTCATTGTCTTCTTATGAGAGCTCTATTTGACATATTTACTTGTCACTATGATGGTCGTTTTCGCTATCCAGATTATTCCCATCGTCGTGCTCTTTAAGAGACTTTATTTTCTCATCATTTGCTGTTATCACTGAGGTCTTTACAAAACAAGGGCTAACCTTGAGACTCCAAGCATAACATTTCCTCGTCGTCTTTGGATTCGCCTTTACTGTAATGATCGTCCCATTATCTTGAGGGAATTTCATTGTCATGTGTGGTGTTGAAACTATGACTCCTAATTTGATTGAGGGTTTTGCGATCGAGGAAGACGGTGTAAGATGTATCAATGTCAACCAATATTTATTGAACAAATAGGGTTGTTGTGCCTTACTCGTCCCAAATGTTATCAACAGGTCAACATAGCCCCTCGTGTGTACTCTTTCTTCCACGAATCCGATAACAGGATCTGGGTAGGATTGATTGAAGGCAAAAAGATTGTCCATGTTTTGGAAGATTGACTAGTACAACACATCGACAGAGCTTCCTCGGTCGATGATCACCTTCGTTACTTGCCAAATGGTAATTGTGGATGTCAGCACAACTGTGTCATCTTGCTTTAGGTCATGAAGGAAAAAGTCCTCATCTGTAGAGGTGATGACAGGTAGAGATCGAGGTGGCAACAAATTGATTGAAATGATGCTTCGAAGATGTCTCTTCCTCAGCGAGCTTGATGATCCTTCCCCACCAAAGCCCCTATGATGATGTTAATTATACCCCTCACTTCGGTAGGGTCTTGCTCAGGTTGGTCTCTTCACTCTTGCTCGGACTCAGATGCTTCCTTTTCTTGTTTAAGGATTCCTTGACTTCACCCTTGAAACCTCAACGAAAGCCTCTTTCTCGACCTCCTCTTTAGTTTCCTCGACCTCGACCTCAATTGTTTTGTTATTAATAGATTTTAAATCTTAAATTATTAAAACTTAACACATTTTGACATTATTTTTCATTTTTATCCTAAACCTTAAAATGCTAAATTCTTCCTCTTCCTCTTTACTTTTTTTATTAAAAGGAATTATTACACTAATTTTAGTATTGTTTAAGAATTTCTTTAACATTACACCATTTATTTTAATTACTACACCTTTAAACTCTTTATATTATATTTTAATAAAATACTTCATCATCAAACAAAAATTATAAAGGTTTAAAAAAAACTTAGACGAGTGTTTCGTGGTGGATGATATGGAAAACTTAGGTTTTTTGACCATCATGGTTTTTTTTTTTCTTTTTTTACCAAAATGAGGTCGCTTTCAAAAAAATTACAAATTTGGGCAAGTTGTGCTAACTTGGCATGACTTTGTCACGTCAGCCTTTGACATGACTTGCCACGACTTCTGCCACGTCAATCCCTAAAGTCATATATATATATATATATATATTATTTCTATTTTTTAATTTTCTTGTAAAATTTTCTTATTTATATTTTGAGTAGTAAGTTATGTAATGTTTAAAATTATTTTGATGCATAATTTTCTAAGGGTGTTAGTTTTAAACAATAAAAAATTGAATAATTGTGTATGGATCATGTTTGACGGTAATGTAATATATTAATTTGGTTATTAGATTAATAAAAAATATGAAAAAATTGTTATTGCATTTGGAAATAAATAGAAATGAGAATTAATTA
>Ga0123342_1000401_pt1 | contig 67222 bp, 25 predicted proteins | sample Turbeawhitnodule_FD_89960 | JGI IMG/M metagenome (GOLD analysis project Ga0123342, IMG submission 89960) | Root nodule microbial communities of legume samples collected from Mexico - Turtle bean Mexico white nodule | ecosystem: Host-associated > Plants > Roots > Nodule | place: Mexico: Nepantla... | reverse complement strand
TCATGAACTTCTTCTTCCTCACCATTCAATGTTTTCATAAATGAAGAAGACAAGGGCATTTTTGGATTTTAAAAAATGTGTCGGGTGCCAATCACAATTGATCGGGTGCAGGAAGCAATTGCCGTAAAGAATTTACCAAAATCCATAATTTTGAATGGGCTGTTTCTTCCTGCACCTCCATACCTTCTTCTCTCACCTCCATAGATTTTCATATTTCCAAAAATGCCCCTCTGTAATATTCCGGATTACATAATTTGGAAGTCATTTTTCAAATTTGTAATTAGCTTCCGGATTATATAATTCGGAATTTTTTTTTCATATGCATGATTACTTTCCGGATTACATAATCCGGAAGTCTTTTTTAATTTTTGGATTATGTAATCCGGAAGTCTTTTTTCAAATGCATTTCCGGATTACATAATTCGGAAGCTATTATATGGGGGTGGCGCAAGAAGGATAAAATTGTATTTTCATGTTGTGTATGGAAGTGCCAGGAGAAGATATGGAGGTGCAGGAAGAAACAGTCTTTTGAATGAAAACCCATATTTGTAAATTCAATTGTGGTCTATGGTGTCTAAAGTACCAAATAAAGTAGGCTTCAACGATAGTTTGGGCTTTAATTTTAATTTTGCAATTTTGCACTCCCATAATTACTTTTCACACCTTCCACTAAAGTGAATGACAAAATTGACTTTAAAATCTATATATTTTCTAAAAAAATAATATGAGATGCATTAAAAGACTATTGGGTTATATGTTTTAAAAACCTTCTGAAAAAAAAGAGAACCAAAATTATTGAGTATGGAATTCAAAAATGATTTTTATTTATTTTTGTTAAATCCTTAATTTTGATTAGTGTAAAACAATTATTAGTTTGTGTTAAAATATACCATGTCTCCAATTCAGAGTTTTTTTTCATTGATTTCATTTAGATGCATATAAGTTTCATCATTTATGTTGAGAAAAAAAAATGTATATGATGAGTTCCAAAGCTTACCATAACTATGATATGTGAATGTGCACCAATACAATTTTATATAAACTTAATTTATCATTGTTTTAAGGATAAGTCAATGCATTGCATCTATTGATTCCTTTTATACGAATGTCTCTAAAAAAAAGTATGCCACAATTCACCACACTCAAGTTCAAATTCTCATTTAACAAAGGTTTCTAAAAGGAACACCCTCCCACTAAGTACCAATTATTATATTTGATATAATATTTGTTGTGACAAAGGAGTGAGAAAGGAAGACAATGTATTCTTCAAAGAAGATAAATAATAAATAGTATGATTTATTTGATGAATGACATTTTATTGTTTTAATGATTCTAAGAAGAAGAATACAACATAATAATCATAATAACTAATTCTTTAAGTGCGTCACATATATAAGTAATTGAAGAAGAAATGAGAAGATAAAGTAAGAGAAAATGTAACATAATTCTCGTATTATTTGAGGGTTGAGACCCCTCGATCACATTAAACTTCAATTAAACATAAGATTAAGATATTTATTAATTTTTTTTGCTGATAAAAAATAAATTAAAAACACAAGATTAAGAAGAGCATTAAAGACAAAATTATGCAGGCTGTCAAAGGATTAATCGGAAAAATTGTACTAACACATGTCCAGGAACAATAAGGTATAACTCGTTTTTTAATAGGTTGACCTACACCATGTCACAATATGTATTTATTGAACATTAATTACACTAAACTATCCAAGACCGAAAACTGACTTCATTGTCGAAAAATCTTTTACATATACCCGCCCATACTCCCAATCGAAAATCGAAATCTCAATATTAATAACAATCACACACAACAATAAGAGAAAAATACTTTTTCAAAAAAAAAAGAAACTCTAAAAATAACATATTATTTTTCTTTAAATCTCAATTGTAGAAATTCTCATTTGTTGTATATATTGGGAGTGATTCTAATAGTTATGTTTTAAAATATAAAAGAGTTTGTCAACTAATAAAAAACCTAATAAAAATAATACCTGTTAAGAATAGTTTTGAACACTATTTAATGAAACTTATACAATTAGTTAAGAACCAAACATAGATTGCATTAGAGACAAATGTTATATTTGTTGTTATGTTTATTTAATGTTGATAAACAATTATTGCTATCTTTGTTTAATTTTCACAACTAATCTTGAGTTGTCTTTAAATGTTTGTGAAAATTTGATTATCTTTGACTTTCTTCACATGTTTAATTATTTATAAAATACTAAATTATTTGTTCACGTATTTGTAAAAAAAAATTAAAATGTCTTCTAAAACAGAATTCAACTATTTTTAATTAAACTATTTTTTCTTGTATACTTCTTTTTATTTTATAATTTTGGAACAACCCGTACAAGATTTATGATTGATTACATGATAACATTTCCGAAACAATTTAAAATACATAGTGAAATCTTCATTCAGAAAACACAAAATTAAAAACCTTTTAGATTTTTTTTTTTCATAAAACGTTGTTTTGTAAATTGACATCACTAAAACCCAAAGATGAGACAAAAATGACCAAACTCCTTAGTATTGAACTAACAAAGTATTATCTTTAATATACAATTTTCTATAATAAGTAAATTTGAAAATATAGGTAATTTTTTTTTAATCAAAACTAGCTTCACAAAATGTTTCTCATCAAAATCAGCTTCACGAAAATTGGTTAATTGCTGAACAAGTTAAATGTTGACCTTAAAACAAAATAACTATTTTTTAATTACTATAAAAAATTAAATATAAAATAATTTTAAAAATAATAATTAATTATTATATTATTAAATTAAATACTATCTTATAGATTAAAAAATTATTGATATTTAAAATAATTTCTATTATTAATAAAAATTTATAAAATAAATTGTAAATTATATCTAATTAGGTACTAAGTTTTTAGATATTTTAGATTCTAAAACTTAGAAGCTAAAATATTGACAACATACCAATTTATGAATTAGTTTATAAACTTTTATTAATTTTAAAAATTATTTTAGATATCAATAATTTTTTAGTTTATAAAAGATTAATTTTTGTTTAATAATTTTTTAGTAATAAAAAAATATTATAACTTTCATTGATAAAATATTTTGGAAGGTTTTAATTTTATGTTTATGGAACAAAAATTCTTAACTATTATAGAAATGTTATTATGTAATAATAAATCTTTTTAGAACGAGTAATTTAAAATAATTAAAAATTCAATTCTGAATTATAATTTTTGAAATATATCTTTTATAATATTTCTAAAGCATGCAATTTAAAAGTCTTTAATACTTTCTTAAGGGTGTTGTAAAAAAAGATTTTTTTTATTATTCTATTAGAGTGAGATGCATGAAAATAAATTATGAAAATAAAATACATAAATAGAGAAAGCAAAATTGCCTTTCTTGACCCAATGGTATTTGTGTTAAAGACATTGGTTCCTTACCTAAAAACTTTTGTTTTTTTCTTTCAAAATTTAATGACACAATTATACATAACAAATTTTTGTTTGGTCCACCAATTACACATATAATGTTATGTTGGTTGCTTCTTTGGACCATCTTTGTGTTAAAGGCATGTGATCAATTCAAACATACCTTTCTTACCTAAAATATTATCTTCTTTTTCAATTTTTTTTATGGCACAATGGTACATATATAATTATTGTGATTTGGTCCATCAATTGTACATAACATTTAAATTTATAAAATTTTCTTCAATAATGTAACTAAGATTATTTTCTTTTAAGAAATTATCCAACTTAAAACTATCAAATTAGCTAAACCCTAAGTATTTACATTATACAATAAGAACATGATTCATGTTACTTGAATATGCACTTATTTTGACAAAACAAAAATTCAAAACAACACAAAATCTTTTTGTGGGAAATTAAAAGAATCATGATAGATTAAAATTCACTTTTTTTACACACACCATACAATTCATAATATTATTATTTTAATAATATTTTAAATTATTTAATTACAAAAAAATATTTTTTATTATATATATTTTTTAAACTATCACATTGGAGATTGTATATAACTCTATGGATTTTCAAAGTATAATTTTTTTAATTAAAATTCATGTAAACAACTTGCAATTTAGATATCAAAAGATTTTTTCAATGGCCATTAATAGAAGTCAAAACCAAACTCTCTCTAATTCAAGTTTATACCTACCAAAACCATATTTTATTGGTAGTCAAATTGTACACAAATTTTCAAAGAGTGAAGAACAAGAAGAAACCACTTGAAGATTTTGATTAATTAACTATTAAACATGGAAAATTAACTTTGTTTACACAAGTTATTTTCAGAAATTACTTTATGTGTTTATCTTAATATTGTTTATTTATGGCAGAAATAAAATCGTGCAGGAAAAATAATTGGGTTGCTTTGAAAAATGGCAAAGGATATTATTGTGCTACAAATCAAAGCCATTGTTGTTGCAGTGAATCATCTTCTCATGCAACATTAATAGTAAACAATTTCAAAAGTATTTCTCAAAAATTTGCATGAGTTTTTTTTTTTTTTTTGGAAATACAGGAGGAGTAGACTGTTAATTTTATTGAAAATTTTACTTTTTTAATCAGATTAAACACTTTAGTAAAAGTGATACTACTCTTTTTGGTAAAAAAAAAACATTTTAATTTAGAAAATTAGATTTTCACCTTTTTTTCTATAAAGACTTTGTGAGATACTTAATTCAAAAAAATTAAAAAAAAGAGTTATTTTATGATAGTGTTATATTTTAAAAATTAAACTAAAATCAGAAACAATATAACTCCAATCAATTGTTTATTGTTAGTTTTAACATATTTGAAGGAACTCATTAATCATAGTTTTAACATATATCATTAGAAGAATCATTCCATAAAAATATTTTTTAGAAATAAAAAATAATTATTTATTACATATATTATTTTAAAAAATTAAAATATTAAAAAATTAAAAAATTATTAGTATCTAAATTATTCTATATTCTTAATAAATATTTTTAAATTAATATATAATTATCTTTCAATTTTAAAATTTAAATAATTGATATTTAATCTAACAATTAATTATTTTATCTTAAAATTTATTTTTATTTAATGATGAAATTAATTTAGAAAAAAGTATGATTATTACTAAAAAAATCATTAAATAAAATTAGTTTATAAAATGTTTTCTAATTTAGATAATATAGTAATTAATTATTTTTAAAAAATTAATTTCTATCTAATAATTTTTTAGTATATATTTATTAATTTTTAAAATTATTTTTTAATCAAATTTTAAAACGTATTCCTTTTCTATTTATTCTGTTTCAAAATATGCTTTCTAGTGAATTCCTTGCATATCATGGGGTTTTTATTGAGTCATATTTTGTATTAAAGTTTAGTTTTAATTTTTTTTTTCATTCCTTTAATTTTTTTAATGTATATTTTTGACAAAAGAAGTAGTTTAAATAACATTTTTAAAAACTAAAATCGAGTATTTGATAATTTTAGAAGAATAAAAAGTTATTTTATCCCAAAAAGATAAATTTATTAAAACTAGCCATCATTTCAGTGCAAGCAAAGTCAAACGAGACGTTACATTTGAATTTTAAAAGTTTAATTTCATCATTTTAAAATCTCCAAAATACTAAAAACAATATAATTTTTATATTAATTTCATACAAACCTCAAATATTAATCTAAAATAATTCCAATATGTATTAAAAAAATGACATTATTAGCTGTGATAAATAAAATAAAATAAAATAAAATAATTGGTAGAGATAATTAAAATAAAGATAAAGAAAAAGATGATTATAGAGATGAAGTAAGGCACATGCATCTGATAGCGATTCCTAACTTCATTTCTTACACTCTCCATTCATTACAGCTGTATTCACGATTACTTTATTTTATTTTTTTATAAACTATCAAATAAAAATTAATAAAATAAAATAACAAATTCAAATTAATTTATGAGAAATTCTCATAAGAAAATAAAAAAAGTAAAGGACATCAGATAAAAAAAAATATTTTTTAAAATTAGATGTGAATATATACAAACAATATACTAATTTTAGATCTAATTGAAAAAAATATAAATAAAATAAGTAAAAATAAAATATATACAAAGAGAAACAACTAAAAAAAATAAAATTCTTCTCCTCATTATATCCATATCATTTAATAAACTCTTAATTTCATTAACTTATGAATAAGTTGGCTTTTATTTATTTTTTTTCAATTTTTTGTTTATACAAATAAATTTGTTGAAAGATGTTTTAGTATAGTAGGAACAAGTTGTTGTATAGAGTTATATAAGATAATGTTTTATATTTATTATTTATGACTCAATCTTCCAACTATAGTGTCAGACACTTTCACAAAATCCAAGTTCCCAGTTATTCTTGTTCATACTTCATACACAAGCTTCTGGTTGTTGAACATTTTTAATATATTCAAAGTTTTTTTTTCTTATTCCAAATACAGTTGTTATGTTTATAATTTTTAAATCTAAAATACTATAATATTGGTTTGGCAAGAAAAATTTCTTAAATTAATTAATTAATTAATGAAGACAGGCTATGATTCAAGAAGCATTGAATAACTGATGAAAGTTTTAGGTATAAGATGTGTTTTTGTTTTTTTGGGAAGCTATTTATTATCTTTTGTAGAGTAGAAGAAAAAAAATAAGGAGTTGAGAAATTGTGAGAAAGTGTTTGTAATTCATAAATAAAGCTTTTAATTAAAAAAAATTGTTTGCAAATATCATGTGTGATTAATTCTACACTTCATTCTTTTTATAAAATTCATTCTTTTTATAAAAGTTTTTATGATATCTCATGCTGACACCTCAAACAATGTCTGAAAAAAAATATTACTAAAAAAATAAAAATAAAGAAAATACAAAAATATGAAAAGATTATATCAAAACTTATGTTAACAAAAACGATAGATTAACATACTATACCTACTCATAAGGAATTATAAGAACAAACTAGATGAAAGTCTCCTATTATATCAATGAAATGGTTCTCTATGAATAAATTTTAAATTAGCCAACTTATTCGCATATGCATTTCCTTAATGACAAATAATATGAGTAACCCTAAACCTTATTTTCTCACTCAAATTAAGACAAATATTCCATCAACATCCACAAAATATTAGTTCTAGTAGTAAACACGATACAAACAAAAACAGAATCAGAGTCAAATCAGACATTAATAAATTCCATATTTTGCGCTTCCTCTGGACATGTGATTAATTCTACACCATATTCTTATTTTAAGTAATCATGTTTTCATCATACTTTTATTAAAAATATGTATAAAATTTAAAAATAAAAAAGCATCTAATTTATGACTTTATTGTATTTTTTTGAGTTGTCTAATAATTGGCTTACTTGGATTTAATTTATTTGTAATCATTATAATGAAATTATTCTCAATTTTTCTTTGTATAAAATCTTTAAGTTCTTGAGAGTTTATGACACACATAAAATAAGAAATGATTTTAGAAGAAAATAAATTTAAATAAAAATTATATTAAGACTAAAATTAGACTCATTGGAGTGTTTTTAAAAAATAGAAGTAAACCTTAAATTCTTTTGTGAAAATTCCTTAATGATGTACATTGGAATGTCACAAAAAGAAAGAAAAAACAAATGTGATCCCTTTACTTTCTCCGTCTGTTCCGTGAGAAATGGTGTAGAGATCATAATTTATGAATTATTAAACTAATAATTATATTATTATAATCAATCTTTCTCTTCTTTTTCTCCACTTTCTCTCTCTCTACCAAAAACACAAAAGCATGCCACAGAAAATGGAGAGATTGTGCAAACATTTCATTGATTTTTGGGAGATTACCCTCGTGATCTGTGCACAATTATCTTCTGCTTCATAATTTATGCCTTCCTCCCCTTTTTCTTTTCTTCATTTCTTTGTCCAACACCCTTCTCTTAGGAACCACCCTTTTCAAGTTTTGGGATTTGGAGGGTGCAAAAGGTGAGATTTTTCAGCTGGGTTTTGTGTGTGTCATGTTAAAAAACCTTTCTTTCTTTCTGGTTTGTTTTATTTTATTTTACTTTACTTTTTTTGCTTTGTGGGATTTCTTGTTATGCATGTAAAGCTGAGCCAGTGTGTTTTTTAAGGTTCAGTCCTTTGTGTGAAAGGTTGAGGGAGTTTGGTGCATTATGTGTGAACTAGGTGAGCTCAAGTTGGTTTTTTATCTGTGTAATGACTTTGACTTTTTGTTCTGTTCTGTTTCTTGTTCTTGAGCTCCACCAGTTGCTTTTGTGTATTAACTTAGACTTGGATGACGGTGTTGTTGAGAGGTTTTCACATCATCAAAATTGACTGCTTCTGTAACAGTTTTAAGTTCATTGCAAAAATTTCTCATGTGCTTGAGTTTGTGGTGATTGGTTTATTCAGTTCTGTCAGCTCAATTCCTTGATCTATGGGGTGCTTGAGTTTGTCGAGGTTGGTTACATACTTATACTGCTAACTTCTGACTCCACTCTAAGTAAACGTGTCAGAAGTCTCTTAATTGGAAAGTGCTTTTGGTTCCTGGAAATGCAAGCTATCCTAGGTTGAAGAGAGGGATTACTCATAATAGATAGAAGGACTTGGTAGGTCTAATTGACTTTTGTGATTTTGTTCTGCTACTAAAAAAGATTGTCATATTAACATGTGATCGGGACTTTGGTCAAAGATGAGGGTTGGCTCTTAACTTCCAAATGAGTTTGAGCTAACCTGATCAGTTACTTGATTCTGTTAATTTCTTTCTTCTACCTAATTTGTCTTACTCATAATTTGGTTTGATCTATATCTTTGCTTGGTGACCTAAAGAGATTGCTTGGTGTATGATCAGAATTTAGCCCCCTTGAAAAGCCAACTTATATTCCATCTTCTTTTGCTAAGAAATGAACCTTCACTTGTCAGAGAATGGTATACTTGGTACAGTAATTTTATGCTGTTTTAAGAATCGAAATGCAAAGTTGATGAATACCACTTTTGTTGCTTTCATAGCAATCACTTTAACTGTCATTTGAGTAAATGTTTTGAAATATATCATTTTGCATGGCACTTTTGGCACGAAACTAAAATATCTTCTTTGAAAACTTTGGATTTGTTTCCCCTTCTGAAGACTCTAATGTAATGAGCTATGTATTGAAGAGCACACTGAAATTTTTCTGCCATTCGATGCCTTTAGTCCTTGATGGCGTTTGGATCTTCTCTTTTGTGCTGCTGACCTCTCTTATCTTTTCCTTTTCTACACTATTAAGTTCTTGCACTTCAATTTTTTGTGTATGGTATACAGCCTCCTGCCTTATTCACCTATGCAAGTTAAGAATTTCAACCTTGTCACCATTGTTTTCTGTAATTAAATTAAATTTCAAACAAGACAGTGAATGCTTTTAATAGAGTTTGTTTTAGTGTCTCGACTGAAAAAAAATTGTATTCTTGAGGTTTGTATACTTTCAAGGCAATAAAACTGTTAAATGTAATTTTTTAAGAAAAATATAGCCTCCTTTTGTAGGAAAAAAAATGATAAAGTGAATAACCAGAAAAGTAAACATGGGCACCTTCATCACGAGTAGAAAATTTCAAATCAAGCATTGTTAATTCAAGTAAGGGTTGTACTTAAACATAAAAAGGTTAAGTTGAAGTATGGTTTCTGAAAGGTATACTTGTAAAAATAGTCAGATAACTCATGATAAGTTTTTCATTTATTGGCTTGTCAACATATTTGTGGAGTGGTTGAGATTGACATCTATGTTGTGTAAAAGTCCTGGCAATATATGTTGATGCCCATTTCCACTTTAGTTCATTAATGCAACAGTTCATTTTGACATAAACCAATATGGGTACACTTTGTAAATAGGTTTTGTTGTAATTCTTTTTGTTATACCTGTAAGACATGGATGATATTTTTTTTTAGTTGCTACATATTATTATAATCACTGTATAAGGTGCTTGTTGACTTTATTATGACAATTTAACTACTTGATTTGTACATGCTGGTTTACATTTGGCATTAACCGAACGCATTTTCGAAAACTTTAATCATATCACTATGAAGAAGTTAATGAACTTAAAAACTGGTTTTATTCTTATGTATGTTATCTTCTCATAGCACCTAAGCTATCATTAAATGAAATCTCTAGATCCAAGTAGAGTAGTGTCTTCCTTTTGATATCAACATATAGTAATGTGGAAATTGGACAACTCATTAAATCTTTACATATCCATCATGTTTGCTTCATTGTGCTATATTTATTTTTTTCTCGGTTATGGCTTGTTATAAGGACATAAATTTGTACTGTATGATAATTTATTCAATACTAATCAAACAAATGTATGCTTAGTTTTGTCTTTACTACCTAATCCTTGCTTCTGTCTCAGTTTCCCAGGTATCTGAATTTTGTGAAATAGTGCTTAAAAAGCAATAATGGGGCAGCAATTGTGACAAATATGGATCCTCAGGCCTTCATCAGGTTGTCAATAGGTTCTCTAGGGTTGCGATGCACTGGAATTGCACTGCACACTGGAAAATCTGGAATTCAAACACTCTCATTACCATGTGTTTGTGAGATTCGGCTTCGAGGTTTTCCTGTTCAAACGTCTTCAGTCCCTGTGATATCCTCTGCAGAAGTTACACCTGACACTCAGAACATTGCCTCTAGCTTTTACCTTGAGGAATCTGATTTAAAAGCATTGTTAGCTCCTGGATGCCTCTCCAACACTCATGGCTGTTTGGAGATTGCTGTGTTTTCAGGAAGGAAGGCATCCCATTGTGGAGTTGGCATCAAAAGGCAGCAAATAGGGACCTTTAAAATGCATGTTGGCCCGGAGTGGGGTGAAGGAAAGCCGTTGATTCTCTTTAATGGTTGGATAGGTATTGGCAAGAACAAACAGGAGAATGGAAAGCCGGGTGCTGAGCTACATTTAAAAGTGAAACTAGACCCTGATCCTAGATATGTATTCCAGTTTGAAGATATCACAACATTGAGTCCTCAGATAGTTCAACTGCAAGGATCTATCAAGCAGCCAATCTTCAGTTGCAAGTTTAGTAAGGACAGGTGATATAAAATTTGCAATCTATTTTACTTTCAATCATGTTGACCCTTCTGAGAAATCTTTAGAAGTCATAATTTTGTTGTTCTCAAATTACACGCATTGGAGTTTTAAAATTGAAATCAGTATCACAATTTTACAAAGTTTTTCTTCGATCATTGCAAGATCATGGATGAGTTAAAATATCAACCATTGATTTCTTCGTCAATGACTGAGATTTGTGTTACTTTGTCCTCTAAAGAGTCAAATCTGTTACTTATACTTTTCTTTGCACAAACACTTTTACCAAATGTATGTGTGGACTGATGTAGTTAACTAGTCTTCTTCTCAAATGGAACCTTAAATTATATAAGCCTTATCTTCATAAGAACATGAATCCTGACTTTTTGACCAAGGAATTAAATCACTGCCTCAAATCAGTATTTGAAGTAGAAAATTGGTAGTGAGTTTTCTTTATTGTTTCTGTCAGTTGGACCTGATATCTTTAAGATGATCAACCATAGTCTAAACATTTGTTGTTAATAAAACTTTTGATAGTTATGGAATGACAGGGTTTCCCAGATTGACCCGTTGAGCGCTTACTGGTCGGGTTCTACTACCGAGATTTCTAACTTAGAGACAGAGAGGAGAGAAAGAAAGGGGTGGAAGGTGACGATACATGATCTCTCTGGCTCAGCTGTTGCTGCAGCCTTCATAACAACTCCCTTTGTTCCATCTTCAGGTTGTGATTGGGTTGCCAGATCCAACCCAGGGTCTTGGTTGATTGTTCGTCCTGACACAGGTCGATCCGAGAGCTGGCATCCATGGGGAAAGCTCGAAGCATGGCGCGAGCGCGGCATCAGAGACACTGTTTGCTGCAAGTTCCATCTTCTATCTGAAGCTCAAGAGGGAGGTGAACTTCTTATGTCTGAAATACACATAAATGCTGAAAAGGGTGGAGAGTTTTTCATAGACACTGAGAAACATCTGAGAACTGCGACTACAGCTGCAAGTCCAATACCAAGTCCCCAAAGCAGTGGAGACTTTGGTGCACTGAGTCCATTGGTTGGAGGTTTTGTGATGAGTTGCAGGATTCAAGGAGAAGGGAAGCAAAGCAAACCATTAGTCCAACTGGCGATGCGACACGTGACATGCGTGGAGGATGCTGCCATCTTCATGGCACTTGCAGCAGCTGTGGACCTCAGCATCCTGGCATGTAAACCTTTCAGGAGGAAGGTGAGGAGAGGTTTCTGGCATTCTATGTGAAGAACAAGGGAAATGTATCTGTAAGAAACCATCATAAAATGGGAATGTTCTGCCTTTGTTTTTCTGCAATGCTTAGAAAAAATGTACAGCTTAAGTTAGTGCCATGCATTACCCTCTTGTGAATTCTTCAACATATTATTAGCATTGTGATGTCTGTGGCTACATGACACAATGCTGCCTTGTACAATTAAGGTGCACAAAACAATGTCAAGCTAATGAACTTTTCTAGAATTCCCCTCATTCTGATAAGGGTTCTATGTTTTATAGCTTTCTTTTCAAATTTCATATATCTTTCTTTCTTTGCTTCATTGTGATTTTGGTTTAAGGGGATAGAACTATTCATTACATATTATTACATTAGATATTATTTTAGAAACTAGTTTATAAATATTATTTTAGAAACTAGTTTATAAATCGAGAAATTACTTTAGGTACTACTAGTTTAAAACTTTGATATACTAATTAGTTAATTAGATACTAATTTAAAAACTATTTTATAAATTTAAAAATAATTTTAGATATCAAAATTTTATTGACAAAAAATACTTAGTTAATATATTAATTAAATTACATACTATTCTAAAATTTAGTTTATAATTTTAAAAATTACTTTAGATATTAATAGTTTAAAACTTTAATAGTTAATTAAATATTAATTTACAAATTAGTTTATAAATTCAAAAATAATTTTAGATATCAAATTTTTTTTATGTATAAAATAATATCTAATTTAGTTAATATAGTGATTAGTTTTTTTAAAAATTGATTTGTATTTAATGATTTTCTAGTAAAAACTTTTATAAATAATTTTTTATTGTTAAATATAATTGTTTATATTAATCATAAATGATTAATAATGATCGATTATTTTGGTTAGTTTATTTTGAACTACCTCCATTCTTATTATAATTTTGAATATCTAAGATTAGAGGAACTTGAATCCATGATAACAAGTTGCTGATTTTGTAATGGGTTTGAACATGTTTCTCTTCAATTCTATGTATATATTAATTAAAATAGTTATGTGAAGAATTATATTATAGAATTTAAATTTAAGGTTGATTATGATGAAAAAATTGTGTTTAGAATATCATTTTCTAATAACCTGTATTTTTATTTTTTTTTATATAAAAACCTTACATGTTAGACATCATTATACTACTTGACAGAAGCTGATTACATGCTTCTAAATCATGACATTAACCTTCTAAATCATGACATTAAATAAACTTATTTTCAAGATGAATAACTGGGTGCAAGACTAATTTTTGTCTAAACAAACATTATAACAACTGGGTGCAAGACTAATTTTTGTCTAAACAAACATATAATGGAAGAAGAAAACATGTAAAAATTTTACTAAGCAAAGAGAATAAATCTGATTAACAAAAGTTTCAGGCAAAACCTTCAACAATAATTTAAAGGTTCACAATTTATCCACAAACATTCATAATAGAACATTATAGTGTTATTTTCCAATAATTGACTCAACTTATAACGTTACACATTACAAATTCAAATAGTTTGCAAGTACTATATATATAATTTTAGATAGAAATATAGCAAATTTGGACATGTGAAATACTATAAATGGTGTAATTGACGATGATCATAGTTTGTAAGATATTTTTAATGCCCATATATTAATTTATCAAATGTGACATTTTTATTTTCAAATTAACTTTTAATTATAAGTAAAAATAATTTAATCTTATAATGCAATTGATTTTTTAAGTTGTTTTTGTTTACAGTTAAATTTTATGTGAATAATTATGTCAGTTTACATAACAAATAAGTAAAACTGTAAAAATGTGAGATTCACATTTCGTTAAAAGTTAGTTAAAAATCCAAATTGGGTTTTACTATTGGAGAAAAAGAAAATCCTATATCACACTTAGAAACTTAAATAAACTAAAACAGAAACCCAAAATCTCCAATACTAAGAGAACTCATTTTACGCTCTTAAACATACATTTTCATATGTTTTCAGAGCTTATATTTTTTAAACTTTCAATTATTTTTACACTATGGTTGTATTTGCTGACGAAGAGAATGCGGAAAGAAACTAAAATTGAAAAGATTTACGTGAAAACTTTCATTATATTTATGTATATTCATTTATCTTCTATAAATTATATCATAAATATTTACATTTTATTTATTATATAACAAACAAAATAAACTTTTAATGATAAACAAATTTATCCCACTTCTGGCTCAATTTTAGAATGTTTTACCTAATTCATATCATTTAGAATCTTTCCACACATTTCCATTTTCTTCCTCTTCATTTCTTTTGTTTTTCATACCCAATCCAAATACAAGCTTACTCAAATAGTAAACTACAATTCCTCAAATTTGTTTCTTTCGCTCTTTCTTGTTGTACAGAAAGTGGTACAGTTGCCCAAAATATTGACCAACATCTAGTTCAGCTATACATACTAATCTACAACACTGTTTTAGCATGTAGCAGAACAAAAGAGTTCTGCACAGAATTATCCAAATTAAAGTTGTACAAATGTCCATGCCAAAGGTTTGGTTTGGTTTTGTGCATGTATATATATATATATTGTTATATTATATACACACAGAGACCTAATCTAATGCACAACTCCATGATCAGTAGTTATGAATGTTTCCTTTCCCATTTCCCTTCACGTCTGCTGTCTCTGTCCCTACGTTCTCCAACTTGCCTTGACTTGCTTCCTCTTGAACTGTGCCTCTGAGAATATCCACCAGACGGGCCTTCAAATGCTGATACTAATTCTGGATCTCCAATGCTGCTGGTGTCCCCTGAGTCCTTGCTTCCGTCAACGTTTTCTTCGTACATGCTGCCGGTGTCATCCTGTCGGTCACGCGACTGTAAAATAGTAGGAAGTTGTCCTGTGAATGTCCGAGATCCTGAAAGAACTATAGTTGGTGAGGGTACAATTGATGGGCTGGTGGAAGGAATTTCGGGCTGTAAGCTTCCACTACCAACTCTAGTGCTCCCTTCATTACCAGATCTCCCATTTTCTCTTTCGCGGAATCTATCCCTGGGTCGGCTGCAACAAGACGAGAAACCCACAAAACCACATGAAACAATTTATAATGCAAACCACCAAACAAACAATGACTCAAGTATTTTAAGAAAAACACAACAAAAGAGGATATAATAGAAGCCTAGAGACCAGTAGAAGAGGACTCGAACTTTTCAAAATGATTTTTGGACCCTGGCATGGGCTTTTCAGGTCAGGTCATGTTAGGCCACATCAAAATTACAAGCCACTTTTACAAATAATTTTCCCTCTGCCCCCTTGAAAAATAAATAATATTCATTAGGAAGGAAAAATAGCCAGAGCTGACAAAGACAAACAAAACTTATAACAACACAACCAAAAAAGAGACAGGAAGAACCACCATGACTGTGCCAAAAGGCCCAAAATACAGCTAGAAGTCACCCTCCACTAATGGCATGATGGTAGATTAGAGACCAATATGATCACATGATCACATCTCTTGCATCTGTTTCTCTCCCTCTTATATGGCATCATCTTTCGTGACCTATTTTGTCACTATTCTACCAATGAGTTTCCCCCAAAAAATGAGAACTCCAACTAGTCCCCTCTTTCATTGTGTCTACTCTTTCTAGCATGACTTCCTCTATTTTGCTATGTCCTAATCTGGTTTGCCAGTTCAAATTTCCTAGCCAATTTTTTTGGTGAAATCTCTTGCAGGTGCAGTCAACTTCTCCATTAACACATCATATGCTCACCACCTCTCCAAAAAAATTGGCTACTCCAATTTGCTAGCGTACCAATTCTCCCAAATGTACTGCCTCGTCTTTGTCCTAGATGCATTGCTCCTATTTGTGTCCCAAATGCACTAATCTGGTCTCATTTTCACCCTACATGCACCAGCCTTACCTCTATCCCAGACATTGTTAAACTTAGTTTCAAGTTTAAATATTTTGTCTCTAATAGTATTGGTTTGAAGGTTCTAAATGTAGTTTAGAGAAGGTCGTACCTCATTGCTTGCCAACTATCTTTCTAACAATTTTCTCGAGTTGCCTTCATAGATTGCTTTCAGTGGAGCTCACTTTTTATGTTTTCTATTTATTTGGGAGATGAATTATCTATTGTAGCAAGTTTATAGCTTAGTGAGCTTCAACTTGAGGGGCAATGACAGAAAAATGAGAAATATCTATCATCTCTTCTTAGAATATTTTAGATGAAGTTTGCAATCAATTATATATATTATAAGTTTGCAATCAATTATATATTATAATTTGACCATATCTCAAATGGATCTCTAACAATCTTAAAAAATATCCAAGATATTTATAATTAATGTCATGAACCAACTAACTCAAAAAGTCAACAAGACATTCTAGTATGAGCTCATTTTGAGCTAAATTTCAACTTTTATGGTAAAAGGGGGCAACAAGAATTTAATTCTTTGAACACTTCGACATTGATTAAAACCATGACAACAACTCTTTCAAAAGTTTGAGCTATTAGTTGAAGGCTCAAGAAGGGTTTTATAACAAACAATTAAGAGATATAAATTAATCTTTAGCTTATGCTTTATGGTCAAGTGCTCAAAAGTTTGAACTTGCCACCAGCTTCCTATATTCTCCATGTTTCCTCAACTTGGTTCCCCTTCAACCATTCTTTGAGATCCAAATCTCACTAGCCTGATCATCGGTACAAAACTGTTGATACCCATGGAAACCTTGCTTCCATCCACATTTTCTTCATATGTGCAGCCACTATAATTCTGCTGAAAATATGACCGTAAGATTGTAAACAGCTGGCCGGAAACTGTACTGTATCCAGAAAGAACTATAGTTGGTGAACTAGAGGAAGGTATTTCAGGCTGTATGCTTCCACTACCAGCTCTTACTCCCTTTACCCCCAGATCCTCAATTTTCTCTTCCATGAAATCTACTCCTAGGGTTACTACAGAACGAGAAACCCACAAAAAACTCCATTAAGCAAATACAAAACCATGGAAAGAAACTAATTTAGAACCAGAACATTGATCACAAGAATGAAGTTCCACAGAACACAGGATATGCGGAACTGATTTAACAGCTTACCTACTGTGAGTGGATGATGAAAAATCACGCCGAGAAGGTCGAAGTCCTGATTCTGCTTGCTCTATTTCGCGCTGGAGTTCTCTCTGCATATAAACAAAGAGGTAAAATTATTTCAAAAAGCCCTGCGCAGAAAAATATACAACCATTAAGCCTACTCAACTCATGATGCACAATGTTTACCTCTACTACTTTAAGGGAACAAAGAAATATGCATACACATATATAATCATAGAACATCCTCCTAGAACTGAAAAAGACTAGCAAAATGGTATTCAACAACCCACTAGCAGGATCCTTAAGAATTGCTATAAGGAACACTGTTCCTCTATGAGAGATTTAACAAACGTATCATACAACAGTACATATTGTTATATGGACGCTATTTAACACTGGTCTCTTCATTAATTTGGAATCAAGAATTCCTCCCATGGTAATCTGAGAGGGAGTTTATGCAGAGGAACTACCTAGATTTACTGCATAGGAGGGGTCGGCATTTGCCAGCAAACTCAATAAATCTCTATATAGCTTAAGGTTGGTGTCCCTAAGCTTTGTTTTTCGTCCTCAGCATTATCAGTCTTAGAGAAACTGAACTGATGAAATTTTATTAGATCGTAGTGCAAATGATAATAGGAGTACAACAAGTATTTATAGACTCTGCACCGCTTAGCACCGTTTCACTAATGTAACTACTACTAAGCACCATTTAGCTATTGCTTTGTTAGTAATAGCTAACAGCTTCAACAGAATGACAGTTGTACAAGCGTATAGCTGGACATCTGTACAGATTAACTGACTTATTTCTACTACAAACTGGACAACTGTACAGACTAACTGACTTATTTCTAGTAACAGTCAGTCAAATGTAGTATTAAGATGTCCCACAACCCAGAAAGCTTCTCATAAGACTTGGACAATCCTCCTCCCTTGAGTTAACTTTAGTAGTGAGTTAGGCCCAACTTGTTCCTAATTTTGGTGGATGGCTAATGTTCAATCTTGAGCGTGAGAGCTGTGCTAAGATATCCCGTTTTGGTCAGGAATATGGCTAGAATACTTCTTACTAGACTTGGAAAATTCTCATCCCTTTTACCAGCTTTTAGGAGTGAAATAAGCCTTGTCAGTTTCTAATGCCTAGCAACACTAAATGAAGTTTGATGATTCTATTTTGTAGTAATATTTGCTTGGAAGTAACCATCAGAAGAGAAATGCTAGGGATTTCCGCTTTATAATTGGGTTAATGTAATGCGGGTCTCACTGTAAATGGGGATCAGGAATAATCAAGCAACTCTACATATATCTTGAAATTATTACAAGGACCGAGCACATTAAGATTTTCTGACCGAACTGGTGATTCTGTGGTTAAGCCCAGACAAATTGTAGCGGCATTTAAATTCTAATGACTGATAAGAACATATGTTAACTAAATGGTCCTTGGCTCAGTTATGTTGAAACTACATGCCAGCTTCAATATTCTCTCTAGAATATTAAGTTTAGAAGTCTTAATTTGCTGGGTCATTAGTACTAGTAAATGGTAATACTACACTAATACTTGAAATAACTTTGTAGTTTAAATAATTGTATGAAATTAGTATCAGTATATTATAATTTATAAGTTAACAACATATTTCACAATAACAACTCCTGTGTGGGATTACCTGTGTTTGCCTCTCCTTCTCCATATCAAGATTGTGACGCAATTCCTTTGTTTTAGCACGCTCTATTTCTAGCAATCTTTGTCTTTCCAGATCCTTTTCCATTTCAACTGTTCTTTCCCTATTGAATAGTTATAAAAACCCTCAGCTTACAGTAAAAATATCAAAACAATATATATCAAACACCAAGATACTCAATAAGAGCTAAAACCTATCAAGTTCTTGCAGAAGGTCTGCTTCCCGTAGAACCGCTTCTTCCAAATGTTTTTGACGGGCATGTCTCATAAGTAGTTTCTTTTGCCTACGGGCTACAATATCTTCCTTAATCTTGGACTTTTCTCTGATAACATAATAAGCACAAGTTACAAACACTTTGCAGCATTCCTCAACAGCATAAATGGTTAAAATTTCAAAAAAGGTGAAAGAGTGAAAGAAAAGGTAACATTTAACACACCAAAACCAGCAGTAAACCCATTCTGAGCTACCAATGATTACAACTGATCATAAAATGGTTCATACTTAAAGTGCAAACCCACTGAATCAAACACTTCAGCAGGAAGATTTACAGAATAGCTCATACTTAAAAGCATGCAAACCCTCCAAATCAAGCCATGGAAGAGAAAACATTTCAAATATAAAAGTCAAAGTGAGTAAATCAGGTTTTATTATCTACAGGGTTCCTACAATTAGCATTTCCAAGTGGATGTTTACTACCAGTTGAAAGAGAAAACTATAACTACTTACAGGGAACGGATGCACTCTCTGATCTGCTGAAGCCTTGACACATCCTTTTTGTTGGCTGTAAAGTTCAAATTTATAAATCAAATTTGAAGCAGCAGGGTGGAGGATTTTCAGTGACTATAACAATGAAGAAGTTACAACAAGACAACAAAAACCAAGTGTACGAAAACTTCTGAGTCACTTGGTTATAAGAATCAATATGTACTAGACCAAAATGTACTTACAGGGTGGAATCTGATTCCATTCTTTGGAATCTTCCATTCTTCCTGGTAATGCCTGCTCCTTCTGTATAATGTCTAGCTCCAACTCAGCCTCCTCAAGCTCCTAGAAAATACTCAATGATATGTAACTAATCATATAGATAACAAATGCATTTAGTTAATGATCACACATACCATATCATCTTGCTCGATTTTCCGTGAGAATAAATCGAAGTATGAGTGCACTGCTGTTAAGTTGCCAAGTACCTGTTGCAAACTAAATATATTAAGAAAACATGACATAAAACAGTTGTAGAAAATTTGGATACTTAGACAAACCAGAATGCATAACAGCTGAAAATAGTATAAATGCATGACCAATTCACATAGATTTAGTATAAATAGATTGCAATACTTTGTTTCCTTATTGAAAAAATATAATCTTTTCACTACATGTTCACGAGACTCTTGCATGAATCAGAACTTCTATACACAACAGCAGTGCAAATTTAATTGTGCTTCCACGTTTACAAAAGGTTCATATCTGTTTAGTTGAATTTTAAAAGCATAACTAATACATGCAGCCAAATCTTTATTATAAGAGGAAAATGTTTGAAAGTCATGCATGTTATAGGCCTTAGAAAGTGAAGTTTAAACATAAGTTAAACTCACAAAATTGACCTGTAAGGTAAGGTTTGCACCCACTTATATACTATAATTTCACCACATCTTTAATCAAAGTGGGATCTCCGACATGTTCATTGTGCAAAAAGTCTTTTTATTATATATCAGGGTACAAAAGAAGCAATCATAAATGCATATAAAATCCCTAGAGGTAATTGCATCCCTAATTTCTAGTAATTGCTATTTACATTTACATATTTAACACGTGTTGCATATGCTATCTTACACATCAAAATCAACACAAAGAAGTAATTGTGGTTTATTATTCACTTGATGTCCACAAACTGGGGTAGGACTAAATATTAAGTGCCAACCATTATCAGCAGCAACAAAATTTGGACTTTCCTGAAAATCGAAATGATGCTATGGTTGTTTTAAGTATATTACATTATTACCTGGATAATAGATTCACGTGTATTAGCAAAGTCTGGGTCATACTGCTTTGAAGAATTCGAAGAAAGTACTTCTTTCAGGGCCTTGCAAAGAAGCATAATTTAAGAATCCATTATGGGATAAGATAAAACAAGACACAATTATGCTTTCGACAGGAAAAGGATTTAATGATTTTTGTTTAAACTGGCATGAATGACTAGTTTCATTATAGAAGATACCTCTTTGGCTTCATCTCCTTCATCCCTCAATCTACACAGGACTTGACATGTCCTCTTTTCAAGGTCTCCCAGCTTGCCATCTAGAAAAGTTAGAAGATGTATAACATAATCCAAAATTCTAGTATGCCCATTTCATACAGATAGCGAGGATAATGATTAATACCTTGTTTTGTAGACCCCAAAGTTTCAATATTTTCCCATAAATTTTGAGGAATCAAAGAAATATCTTCAGCTGGTGTGTACAGGCAGGCATAAGCAATAAGTGCTAATGAAAGTTGCAGGATAGGACCATCTTGAGATGGCTGTGCATTACACAAACAACATATGCCATCAGCTGCCACAAGAAAAGATTGCAAGTGATGGCGCTCAGCAAATGGAATATAATTTGAAAGAAGTGCCATCGCATGAACCCTTAAATGTAATGACAAATCAGATGAGGCCAGTACAACAACTTCATCCCAAGTACTAGAAACCAGACGAGATAAAACATAATCAGGAATAGATACAACTAACTTATTTGGAATGAAGTCAGAGCAAATTTTTGAGTTCATCACAGCTCTTTCTCCATTCGTACACTGGCCAAGAAGTATTCCTAAATGCTTAACTGCTATAATACGTTGCTCAGGTTCGGCATGGACTAGCAGTGTACAAAACAGGTCTATAAGAGGAACTTCACTTTCTTGACTGTTATAGATCCCTCTAGCAATTAAAGAAGTTAACCACTTATCACTCTGCAAACGCCAAGAGATTTTTGGCGCACTGCAAGAAACATTTTTTATTGTGGAACATATCATGCCTACCACACCATCCAGGCAAAAGTTAAATGGTACTCCAAGTAAACAATCAAGCATCAGGCAAGAAACTTCCCAGCAACTGCTTTCTTGAAGCATAACAGCCAATTCACAAAGGCCTTGAAGACCTATTCTCCAATGAAGTGTGAACATGTCAGATGATTTAGTTGAAGAATTTTGATCATCTTCAGCTTTAAGAAACTTCTGAGAAATTGATGTCAAACATTTTGAAAAGACAAAGCATTCAGCTGATGCTATTGATAGCTTTCTACTTATTTGATTATGAAGATTCCAACAGCGCTCAATAGCTGGATTAAGCTCCGAAATGAGACTCTCTATGTCCCTAGAAAATCCTTCCAAATAATCGGAAGGTAAATCACAATGACCAACATCAGCAATAGAGTTGTTACTCTCTACATTCTGAACATCATTCTCACACACAATGAGACAGACATCACTAAGAAACCATGAATTTTGTTTTAAGTTATCTTCAGAAAGTCCATCGCCATTTGCAGGATAAGCGGGTAGCTGAAGGGGAATCACACCAAATTCTTTTAATTTATTCACTAATAGTAATTTGCAATTATCAATAACACATTGAAACGCACTGATATAATCAAAGAAAGAAGTTGTTGGGGCAAAAGCAGCAAAGTTTGCCAGATTTAATAAAGACTGCAAAAACTCTCTCCTATATCGGATAGATAAATCAGGAAAGATTGAAGCCAAAATAAAAATAGCCAGCGCTGTATTGTATCCTATATCTTCAGAACCATGCCCGACCTCACTCTTTTGTTTTATTTTCATGAGAAGAGTGCTGAAGCACAACTCCTCAAAATTTTGGCAAGAATCACCATCCAATAACTTTTCATCATGAGAAATCTTGGACAAAGAATAAGAAATGATAGGCTTTACCAAACGCAAAACTGAATCAAGAAATGACACATCACAGTATGTAGAACTTGAGAGTGACACAAGCACTTGAACTAGTTTAGGAGCCTCAGGAACCATAGCTTCCATGTGTTCAGCTATAATAGCTTCAAGTATATAAAGGATTATCGCTCTGGCATTCTTTGCATTATAACCTTTTAAATGATCACTTCCAATTGAAGAAACAAAAGAAAATGGCCACAGACACAACTCCGAAAACCAACATAAAACATCAGGTACCAGAGTGGAAGAAACAGATTTCAACTGCAAACCAACAGCTTCTAAAATGGCTTCTCCAAAAGATTTGAATTGCCTTTTCATATTAGGAAAGAACTTCCAGATCTCTGGATATATTGCACAAAAAGATCGGTCCTCATCACATTGATTACCTCGTTCAAACTCTCTTTTAGCAGAAGAACTGTTTTCAAGCCGTGAATCTTCAATTTTTACCTCTTCATACTTTTTACTGACAACATCATCAACGACAGCTAGGTCATCAGCAAAAATGGAAAGTAAATATGTTAGCTGAGACAGATCAAATGCAAGGAAAATGTGGTCTTTCATATACTGTTTTGCATTTCGAGATATCGCCATCCAACCAAGAAATCTAACCAAAGGGTATAAAGAACCAGAAAAATGAGAAATTCTCTGCATCCATGCTGAAGAAGGAATTAAATTTCCACACAAGTAATTATTTTGTACATTAGTTCCAAAATTTTGCTCTTCACCTCCACCACTTGCAGCTATTACCAATCTCTGTAGAAGTAACCAACGTCGCTCTACCCCTTGCATTCTTTCCTGTGTCAAATTCAAGCTACTTTCCTTCAGCTGGTGATTAAAAGATGCCAGCAACCTGTTCAAGTCTTCAGCATATTTTATAATGATATCAATCACATGTTCTGGAGGACAATATAATTTGGTGCCAGTGAGCAAAAAGTACACAAGACTCTGCAGGAGAATTTCATGCATTGAGATTTGGTCTCCCTGCAACCGTTGGATCAAAAAATTACATAGCAGGGCTTGGTTTTGACGAACCAAGGTTAGAGCATCAGCATACTGTACATCAAGGGGAGACAGTTTTATAACCTGTTCATCAAAACCTTCAGCAGAATAAGGACCAATTTCTCCACCAGATACTGTTAAGTTATATTTCCTGTCCAATTCAGCAGCCTCAAGCAGTATCTGAAAAACAAGTTTATCTCTTTTTCTCTCTATACGTGCAATAGTTTCTAAATTAGGTTTATTCTTTCCAGAAGTCCTTTTCACTTTAACTTTATCCTGAGGCTGCACGGTTTTACATTCATTAATGTTCAAAAAGTCAGTAAGTTTTGAAGAGGGTCCAATAGACAAAATAAAATAAGGATTTACATGACATTCTGCAGCTAACAACAGAGCATCAATCGCAGCATCATGGCTTTCAATAGTGACATCACTCTGAGAATGCAAATCTAAAGCCAAGCGTCTAAACTCAGAAGCCCGAAGTTCACAATCATGATGGTTCAGAAGTTGGAAATAATCTGCCTGCAGGTTGAAGTATTCAAAACCAAGGCCAGCATCCAAGATATTAGTAAGAAAATGATGGGTGGAGTGTTTCTCAGCCCCGTTTTTTGATTCCAGGCTATTATCTCCAATGCTAGAAACAGAGCTATTTTGCTTAGGAACATTGGAGAAATTTGTCAATGTCATACTCTGCAGTTCTGGTGGGGAAAAAAGTAGACTACGATCTTCAGCAGAATCATATTTACTTGCTGTTTCTGAAACATCAGTTTTTCCATCAGAGTCCTCATTACCATTTGACTTAGAAAAAGTACCTCCACCATTGATGCCAGAGGAAAGAGGTGAAATAGATGCAGTTTCTTGATCAGTTGGTCGTAAAACCGACTTGCAAAGGTCAACATCGGGTGGCAAAAACATGTGTGGTTCTAATATTGATAGAAGCACGCTGCAGATAAAAATGTAAATGTGTAAAACAAAAAGAAATATGCTTAGTTTCTAACAATTTTTTATTGTTAAACTTTGTACATTCATGGAATGGACAATAAACTTGTAATGATAGTTTCAGTCATTATTAAAAATGAACTATAATAGTAGCAAAGAGATCCAAATGCATTTTATTTGGGCATTGAAGATTTTTATCTAAATTATGATAAGTTCTCTATCTAGCTGATACGCACACACATAGGAAAGTTTTAAAAGAAATTTAAGGTAAAATTTTCAAGCCAAAAAATCAGCTGTATTTTCTACAACACAATACAGCAAAGATAGACAGTGACGCCATACCTAGGAGCCACAAATCCATGCCTCCATTCTGATTCCAAAGAAGGCAGAACAGCTGGCTTTCGTACAGCAGTACGAATGATATTTAGAGCAATTGTACAATTTCGTTCCTGCTTTTCTGGAAATGAAGAAGCTAAATCTCCAAATGCTATTTTGCTTTTTGATACAGCAATGGCAGGATCAAGAAAAGGTTCCAGCATCTCCACAAGAAAGAGGATTTTGTGTTTAACTTCCTGTTAAAGACATTAAATAGTTTTAACATTTTTTTTGCATCAGCAAATAGTTTTAAACAATAGTTGGCTCTTCTTTTTTGTTAGGAAAAATGAAAGGCAACATCTTCAACAGATAAAGAGCTAAATCATTCATAGTCAGCAAATCAATGAGGACATAATGTGAAGATAATGAAATTATAAAAGGAAAGACATATTTACCAACGACATGTTTATACTCTGTTGTAGTTTACAGAGAACTGAGAGGATTGAGAATTGAACCAAGAAAAATTGATTTCTCATTCCATTTAGAATTCTGTTACAACAAATATTATTTAGGTACAGGTAGCTTGATCTACAAGGAAGAGAAACAGTTACAGCCAGCAATCACAAACCAGCTGGCTCACTGAACAAACAGAAACCCTAAACCCTAGAACAAACAGAAACAGTTACTGCCGTTGTCACATATAGCTGGCTGGACCAAACTAACTCAGTACAAAATTCAAACTCAGTGGTAGCCTGGTTAAGACATTTTGTGTCATCAATACCATTATATAAAGGTAGGGGTGGTCATGGATTGGATTTTTCAAAATCTAATCCAGATCCAATAAAATGGATTGGATTAAAAATCCATATCCAATTTAACTAGACCAAATTTATTTGGATTTTTTCAAATCCTTTCAAAATAGATTAAATCCACTTTATCAATTAGATTAAATCCATCTTGATCTAGACATGGGCTGACATGGCTTGACTTGGGTCCAAGCTGACTCAACCTAAACCTGAACCAACTCGGCTAGACCTGAACCCGGCCGACTCAACTTGATATGGGCCTGGGCCGACTCGTTTTGAGCAAACTTGGCACTACCTGACTCAGCTCGACCTGGACCTGACCCGACTAAACCTTGTACCAGGCTAACTCAGCTCAACATGGGCTCGAGCCCACTCGGCTTGACATGGCCCTGAACCCACTTAGCTCGACATGGCCCCAGACCCACTCGGCTCGAAATGGGCATGAGCCAACTCAGCTCGACCTGGACCCAACCTGACTCAACCTTGTATCAGACTGACTCAATTCAACATGGGCCCGGGCCCACTCGACTTAACATGGGCCTGGCCCAATTAGCTCGACATGGGCCCATACCAACTCGACTCGACATGGCCCCGGATCCACTCGGCTCAACCTGGACATGGGCCAACTCGGTTCTACCTTCACAAAATAAGTTAATTTCAAGTTTTCTAGACCCACTGTAATTATATCACTCCCATTCTTTGATTTGTAAGTTGCATCTCTACTTGTAGCTTCACCTATGCATAAGATTCATGGTAAGTGCTAAAACTAAGTAGGGAAACCAGTATGATGATTTCTTAAACCAAGAAAAACGTAAGGTATTGGCACTGACTGGTATTGGACTTTTTAACCATAAGAATCTCGAACACCAACATTTTCATTAACAATAGGAATCCTTATGATATCTTTTCTTTTCCATCCCAAAGGATTATAAACAACAAGCATCAGGTATTTCCCATTGGATGAATTGACTTCTGATGTAGGACGATAAATTCTGTTTAGAAGTTGACACTTTGAAATTTAATCTATGGGTTCTTACATCCAATTTTGGTTGCTCCCTTTGTCAAACAAGCAAGTGATTCTGAACAACTTTCTCAACCTTTGTATAACCTATTGAAATTCGTTTAGCATAATCATCAGAAACATGTTTTTTTGTACCAGATTTGGCCACTGTTGTCCCAAAGAAAGATTTCTCACAACCCTCCCATGTTCTCCCAAACCCATTTGAGGAGTGTGCATTAGATGTACTTCCTTGAAGGTACAATTCCTCTACCACCTTGATAACAAAAACCTGAAGTAGGTTCTTGAAATGACGGATTGTTGCTATGTTGTGTATCCTTCATAGCCTCCTACACATCATGGGCAACTTCCATAGCTTGAATTAAGTTCTTTTGGTCATGTGGCCGAACTTGATTTTGTATATCCTATCGTAGCCTTGCAAAGAAATACCCCCTCAGCTGATCTTCGATGTTTGGTTTGTTTGTAACACCAAATATTTTGACTTGTTGGATGAAATCTTCCACACTCCCAGACGATGTTAATGCTGCCAAACTCTCAAATAGTGTGCTTGTCCTGTTGCCTCCAAATATCCTTAGTAGTGTTGTTGCAAAATCTTCCCAGGAATTGTTCTTGGAATTTTGTCACCAGAATTTGAACCAATGTGCCTGCATTTCCTTCCATGCTAATGAAGGTTGGGCATAATTTGGCTAACCCTTTGATGTTCCAAACATCAAAACATTTTCTGCCCTTGCTATGTAACCTTTTGGGTCAAGTCCCTTCAAACGTGGGCAACTCCACCCTTTTAACCCAAGGGCAAAGAGGTTCTTCCTCATCTTTACTAAATCTATAACTATCATTGTCCTCCTCTTCTCTTGTCTTGTCCCCATCAATTAAATTTTCTCCTCCATATTTGGTATGCTTTCTTTTACCAGAGTCATGTATGATCTAAAGTCTGCAATTTTCTTCCTCTATTTGCTGAGCAATTTCTTTATTTCTATAATGTCTAGTATGCTTTCTTTTACCGGAGTCATGCTTGTTCTCAAGTTTGGAACCTGCCTCTGTCCGCTGACCTATTTCTCAAAGCACTCGCTCTACTTTCCATTATGTCACTCAAAGATCCGGCATGTCAGACCAAATTTGTTAAAAAAAATTCACAAAGAAGGTAAAACACAGAAAATAAATTGTAGGGGCAGTCCCTTAAAACTGTACTACTTATCAGAAAACTTCCAAACCAAGGTTTACAAAGGAAAATACTCCCTTTCACACAGGGCATTCCCTGTTACAAAACAACAATCCTCCTTCCTCATCTACCACATAAGAAAAGAAAATATAGAGTTCCTAAAAGAAAGTATCAGCCCCCTTCTGCAACAGCTATCAACAGCTAACTAACTTTTAAATTTTCATCTATAATAAAATCTCCACACCTTCACATTATTCCCCTTTCTATCAGGTACACCTTATTGTAACTATGTTTTGTGTCATTCTTTAATTAGACAATTTTATCCTTTAACAAATCCATACCATTATATAAAGGAGAAACAGCCTTTTGTAACCACTTTCCTTGTCATTTTTTAATCAGACAATTTTATCTTTTATATGTAGAATAATGCTTCTTCATATACATAGCACATTAATTTGGCATTGAAACTACATATATATAGCAAAATATCAATAAGATAACAAAGGGGAGGAAAAGATAATAATTCTTATTCTCTTCTAGAGCAAGTTATGTACCTTATATTTTCCTAGTATGTCATCCATATGCCCCGACAAAGCTAGCACAATATATTTCAAGGCAGCACGAGCACGAACAAGTGAATTGTGAGCATCCTGACAGACATGACAGTTTCTTAATTTGAAACCATAACAAGAAGCTTTGTGAACAGAATAACAAGAAACCAGAGAATGATGGAGTATTGAACAAACTTTCTACCATTTTGTAATCTAAAATCACTCAAAAAATGTATAGTTCAAAAGGTCATGTGTGAAAGACATATGAATATACAATGCAAGAGATATGTGTGCAAAAAGACGGAGTTCAATTCTCATTGCTTATTATAAGAAAACATTGTTTCTAATAAGCAGAGCAGAAAGAATTATCAGTTATCGTGAAATACATTAAGCCCAAAAGAAGAGTTGTACCTGGATTATTCCCAAAAGATCCTCCAAAAGCTCCAATGCAAGATCAACCTGTGCAAAAAAAAAAAACGCCCATAGATGATGAACAAAAAACATAATCTATAAAAAAATTGACATTTTAACTTCTTGCCACACCATTTAATCTGGTTAGCAAAATTTAGTTCAATAATGAATAACACTCACATTAAACAAAATGGCTGTGCAATGTATTTCATAAAGAAAAATGAGCAATTAATGTAAGAAAGATATGCTGATTGTGAGCAAGAACCAGAGCATGAAATTTAAACACAAGGACAGACCAAATTTCAACAGAAGTTTTTTTGTATTATAATAATGGTAATACTTGAACTATGAACAAAAATAAAGAATTATTTTAGTCATAACAATCACAAGAATTATTTTATTCATAACAATCACACCAATTACATTATCATCATCTCTATTTGTAATAATTAAAAGCTTTAAACTAAGGAAATAATAATATATTGAAATGAATAGGAAGATTCTGAAGATACTTTTCCTAATTACTATGGAGATTAGAGAATATTGTTATCCTAATAATATGCTATGTACGACAATTATGATGAAGATAAAATACAATATTGGATCACAATAATGGATGATGACAAAAATATTGCTGAAAATATCACAGGTTACAAATAAGAAGGACAATCATACCTTTGCAATCACCTGAGTCATCCATGGAGCTAGCACACCAGAACACAGATCAATCAATACACATGCAGCCCTAGCCTACATGAAAGAAAAGGTCCAATCAGCTGATGACCCAGAAGAGCAAATTATTTCAATAGAACCTGAAATTTTGAGACGTTTGTTTATCTACATTTTAAATTTGTTGATATCACCATGGATGTGCAAGCACTTTCATCCATTTTTTAATTTATACTAGAAAAAATTAACACAACAGAGTTGCAATACTGCAAATTTTCTTATCCTAAATTTCTAGTCATCTATTCAAGAATTTGTCCTTTTTAATTAATCTAGTCCTTTTTCTTCATATCCCATAGGCATTCTTGAGGTTGCCAAGACGTGCTTTGTAGTTTCTCTTTACCATGAGTGACCTTCCGATTGCTTGTGCATCATGGTTGCTAGAAATCTCACATAAACTAGAGATATTGATGAAACCCTGATTGATAGAACACTTATTGAGCCAGCCCAACCTTCTGAGCATGACCCAGGACACAGGGCTTGGCCAAGCACATCCCACAACCAGCGACTCGAGACCCATTATTCCTTAGAGGATCATCAAGGGAAGAGCACCTGAGCATGAACCAGAATATCAATTATTCTTTCTGTTAGTCTTTTTGTAAGACATGGTTTAATGTAATAAATTGGGCTCACATTGGCCTAAGAAGAATAACCTAGCTTAGGCTTATAGAAACCCTAGCTATAGGTGCACATGTGGTCACACTTCCCACATTAAGCACATGCTTAAATGTGTAAAGTGTGACCCCTTCTAGATCCACAATTAGTGACGCCATTTTAGGGAGTTAAGTAGTTTTAGTTTCAATTTCAAATCTCCCTCCCTTTCTTAATCTCACGAAACCTATACTATAAACAGGTGGTCACCTCGTCTTGTATTTCACACATTATTTTGAGTAAAGAAACTCTGCATGAGTGATTTTTTTAGTGCCTAAATTCCCGAGTCTTATCTTGGCTAAATGCTTCAAGTGGCGACTATCCTCACTTATCTTGGAATTCTTCTCCTCCAAGTGGTGTGAACTCCTCCCCTCCTCCACCTCCATGGAAGTCTTCAAGCGTCTAAGTTCTTCTTTCTTCTTCTCTAAATCCATTTCTTATGTTTTCACCATTCTCTTATTCTAGCTTCAATTGAGTTCTTTATTTTTCGCTTGCATTCCTTTCATCATGTCCAGTGACAATCCTCACTAAGTCATCACCATATTTTGTTAATCCAAAATCTTAATACAAGTGAAACTAACAATTCAATGAGCGTGTCTCCTAATTCAACTCATATCAGATATGGTCAAATTATAGTATATATATACATACAAGTGGTGCAAATTAACCCTAATTCACACTTTTTAAGATGACAATCCTTGGCATAATGGGATGTGTTGGAGATCTCATATCAACTAAAAATATCACCAAATTACAATATACAAGATAATTCAAAACTCATCTTGCAAGCCGATTTTTGGAGGTTGAATAACCAAAACTTTCTAAGAATGGTTATTTGTTAGAGATCACATATCAACCAAAGATGTAGTCAGATTATAGTATATGTGCATACAACCTCTTATAAGCCGATTTTGTGAATTTGAGTTAGACTTAAAAGTTCACTTCCTAAAATTATTAATATGTTTCTCTTCCTTACCATCAACATCTCTTCTTTTTAAGCTCTTTGAATTTTTTTTTTCTCCAACCACTACTATGTTCTTCTCACAAGAGTCTTCTCCTCTCACTTGACACAATAAAATCTGTCAAAAACCTAAGGCAAAGATCAAGCAAGGAAGAGTACTGTTTACTTACATGCACAACTGTATTGGTCAATCTCTTCCATTCCTAAAAGTGTCTAGCAGTGAAATATATATCTTGGACACTTTGGCAAATGCTGGTTGGTGGTTTTGAAAGCATTCATTAAAACAGAAGCTGATTACATTAAAGGGATTGTCCTTCTTTGCTTTACTAAGTTTACTTTTTCTTTTTAGGTTTTGTTCTTTGTTGTAATTCATCTTGTGGAGTTCTTTTTTCTTTTACCAATAGAAAACTTAATCCAACCTAAAGTAAACTTTTTCTACATCAAAATAAAAGAGAATAAAAAAGCAAATAGTTGAAAAAAGATAAATACATTTATACGGCTCAAAGATCAAGCAGAAGGACACATACTATGCATGAGAAAAACAAGATTCAAGCTTAAAAGTAAGAAATAGTTGGTTGACTAACATGAGATGGTGAGTAGGATGACAGATAACCAGCACAAGCATGAACAAGCGAACGATACGTGGGTGATGTCGCAGTAGCAACAATCTGCACATATAATACACACTATCAAGAGAAGAAAACTTTACGCCACCACAATGTACTCAATTTAAACATCTTGCCAGTTGGGTCTATAAATGCCTTAGGAATATAACCTGAGATAAAGCCTGTTGAACAATAGGTTGTTTCCACTGAGAAAATGTATCATCGACAACATCAAAAGAATTGCTCACCCATGGGCGCAGAGCTACAAAAACAGAAGCGGAAGGCAAACATTGAACAAAGCAATTCTACAAAAGCAATTGTAACAACTATGACACTTTTTTTTATACAATCTAAAACAATGTGATTTTTTATGTCAAAATGTAAAACAACTGGAAGTTTATGGTCCTGAACAACAATGCTAAGAACTAGATAAGGATAATAATCTGTCTCTTAAATGATACCTTTCAAACCAAAATGTGAAACAACAGAAATTGATACTGACATATCATTGAATTATAAAACTGGGAATATAATTTACGGTTTTGAAGGGATATACCAGTTTTTCGATAGACAAACAATATTTTAGGGCTCCCCACTCCCCCATCCACATTTTAGCAGTTTTCTAAATTACCATGACATTACTCTATGCTAGCCATTCTTTTTTATAATTTTTTTAATAAAGGAATAAATTCATTAAAAGAAGAATTTATAAAGAATTTGAGGGATATGAGCAACTCCATTACAAAAAAAGTATAAATAAAGCAACAAAGAAAAAGGGAAATTATCAATGGAACAAAGTTATCCCATTCCTCTGCAATTTGCAAATCTGTTAGAAACCTCCTTAGAAAAATCAGTTACCACCTTCTCACTCAACCATTTTGCCTTGCCGAAAGTTGTAAAACACAAGCACAGCAGAGGTTGACAAAAGTGAAGAAAACAGAGGACGTTGCAAGGTGCTCTACAACCAGATAAGTTAGAAAATGACAGGACACATGATGAATCAACACCTCTTCTGAAAAGCACCTGATCCACCGAGATTGTGATACTATTGGGCATGATTGATAACTATGGATCAAATCAGACAAGGACCAATGAACTCTCTAATAACAGCTGGATATTGACATGGCCAGAACATAGTTGAAGATTTGACACAGCTAGACATTGACAGTGACACCTGTGCAGGTCGAAAGCTGAAGAAGATGGAGAGCACATGGGCATGCTACGACTAGAACAAATTGGGGCAGTGTGTCAGGGAAAGCAGGCCTAATATCATTCGTTGGAAAGAAACAGGGCGGAGACCTTCCTCCTCAATGTTATGACAGTAAAACGAAACCAAAAGAAGAACCAAGCAATATGCAGGTAGAAAATAATTCACAGAAATGTAACAAAAAAGGAAAAGGCATTTTAGTAGGTGATGGGCATTCACTATACAAGACTACAATCCCAACTAGGTTGACACGTTAGCCTGTATCAATCCTTTACAGAACACTAAAATAAGATATTACTTTTTATTTTTAATTAGATAATGTATATATATTTTTCCTCCGACAATTTAAACAAACATTTCGCTGATTAAAAATATTAAAGAAATTAAAGAAACCTTGTGACATTTCTGCTAAATATTGCAAAAAATGAGGAGAGGGACTTAAAACCAAAACTGCATATAGGCTCAAATATAGGAACTAAAAGTGCAATTAAGTCAAACTCGAATTTGCTTCCCTCAAATAGGGGAAAAAGGTCATGGCATGATTACCATTTTATGCTGTGAATCTGTTACCAAACCCAAGCACAATTTATTAGAAACACTTAACCTGGCAGCAGAGCTTGTATAAGTGGCAGTGCAGCCCAAAAGTCTGAAGATCTCTCTGCCAACTTGCTGCAAAGAACAGGCTGTAAACTGCAGTGTTAAACAATGTACACAAACTAGTGCAAATTATGACAATATAATCAACACCAAGAAATTATATAGCATTTTATTGAAAAAACCTGTGATGCACAAGAATAAAGGACATGTAAGATCCCTTCTTCCACAACCCCCATATCTAATACGTTAAGATAGCTGCAATCCCATTGCTCATCTGGCATCCGGAATTCGTCTCCAAACAGGTTTGAGTAATCAACTAAAGTGAAAGGACTAGACAGTTCCAAATTTAATTTATCTTCCAAAAGAGAAGTTACTTCGTCTTGGGGGTTTGATACATCATGATCAGTGTCAGGATTTATGAGCTTGTACATAATTTTAGATGCCTGAAATAAAGGTAAGTGTATGCCAGAAGAACACATTAGCAACAAAGGATTGAACACAGATACGAAAAGAAAAACATAGATTTTTGGTCAAAAGTAAAAGGGCATCTGAACTAGATCATGTATCTTATGCATTGCATAGTAAACTTGTTTTTACATTAATTGTTTCAATTTTACTTATTATAATATTAATTAGGTTAATGTAATTTGTTTTAATAATATGAATTATGTGAAATTTATTAATTATGATGGTAATTAGATTGATAATAATCATGATATTATTATTATGTATTAAAAATTAAATATTATAACTTATTAAAAGAAGACTAACGTACAAACTTAGATTCTAAGACATTTATTTAATATCAATTTGTTATTATTCAAATAGTTGAAACATATATCATATAAGTTATAAAAATTAAGAATCGAAATAATTCAGAGATTTATTTAATATCTCAAAAGAATTAATAAATCAAATTAATCTTTAAGTCAATATTTGGATGAATCAATTCATAATTTAGTTCAAGGTATAAAAAATTTTGTTTACAATAAGAAAAAAAATAATATAATAAAATATTTTATGTAGGTAATAATAAATTTTTTTATATTATTTTACAACAAAAATAGGATGATATAATATTATATTAGTATTATTCTTATTCTTTTGGTGTTGTAGTATCATAATGTAATATTTTGATGATAAAACATAAAATAGAATATTATAACAGTAAAAATTAAAACAATAAAAAAGAAAGTGGAAGAATGCGAGAAAAATGTAGTACAGATTGCACACATTTTATTACAATATAGAATATAGATTATATATTTTAATAAGAAAAAAACTTCAATAATTCACTTTTAAATATTAAATTATTTATTTAGTCTCCTAAATATTAATATAATATCGATATTTTTCTTCTAAAAATTTAAAGAATAAAAAAATATTTTAAAACTAAAAAGTAATTATTTCTGTTTCTTAAAATTTATTTATAGACTTATTTCACATCATTTTTTATTATTATAATTACAAAAAAAAAATACATAAGTTATAAAGAAATTATATTTATCTACCCTTATAAATAGAATGATTCCTAATATGTACTTTAAAGTTTAATAACATGCAAAAATAAAAATTATATTGATTATGAATAAATAATCACAGTATTACTTAAGATAAATAATGACAAAATAAATGTAATAAAATATTATTTGGATATAATAAAATGTTTTCATACAATTTTAATAATATTTTTGGCTTATATAACTTATAATAATATTTATTTTTATAACATTACAATAATATTATGTTTATCACACACACATATATATATGAGAAAGATAAAAGGAAATGTAGACATGATAATATTCTTATTCTTATGCATAAAAGAAGAAGAATGCATCAGGCGAGAGTACTATAGATGATGTTAAGCAGATTTTATTAACAGTATATATATAGATAAACAACTAAATGGGTGAGAGGTAAATACCATTCTACAAACAGAGCCCAGTTCAGAATATTTATATGCCTTTCTCAGAAGCACAAAAATTGCATCTGGCCTAAAAACTATGGAGCGGTATGGAGATAAAATTAAAGGTGATGCACTTCGTGATCTCCTTGGCTGCAGGAAAAAAAGAAATAAGGTTAATGGATGGAGGGGTCATACATGTGGAATGACCATCACTTAATAAAAAATACAGGAAGAGTAAAAAATATAAAGCAAGTAAAAGAGACAGAATATGGATTGGATTTCAGAAATTAAAATGGCTAAAGTTAAAAAAAAGTCTGTATTAACTAAGAAAATATCATATTTAAAAATTACTTCCCCCTGCAGAAATATGTTGTAAGAAATCACTAAATGTCAAACTAAATGAAATTAAGCATGGAAACATTGACTTTAATTGGACAATTTAGGATACGTAAGCTTGATGTGTGCTGATGGTTAATTATACAAGATTCCAGTATCAGATATAAAATAAACAGAGCCTCATGACGGTGCTTTAGCACCTCTAAAGACCTAATGGAAAATCACTTTGAAGGTTATATGGACCTTTGGAGACCTAAAAGGAAGTTACTTCTAGGGTTACTGGAACTAGGAAGTTGATCATTCACTCATTTTTTTACTATGGAAACAGTCAAACTTATTGTGTGAAAAATCAAACAAAGGAAAACCATGATGTAGCACAAATAATAAACCCTAGGGGAAAGTACCTCAAAGTTAGAGGAAACTGTTAGTATTGGTGACAGTTGACTGCTTTTAGAGACATCAAGCTCAGTGATATTGCCTGGAGGTTTTGAAGTTGTCCTGTAATTAAACAAAATATTTGTGCTAGATAAATTATGAATAACAAAATAGACCATTCATGCACAAACACAAAAAAAAAATATGCAATAAAGAAATTCAGGTAACTTATACATACTGGGTTTACGTTTAGCAATGCAACCCATACCATTTTTCAACCAAGAACCACGTGAATTAGTTTAAAAAATAAGCACAAGAACAACACAAATCCTATTTGTATAGTAGGCTACAAGGATTAATTAACAACATTGAATTCTATCGAAAAAGATATTATCAATAAAACCATTACGACTATAGCCTCTTTCAAAGGTTTCCTCCAAAACTTTAGGTGTCCCTGCTCTATCCATTTGACTTGAAGTATCAAACTATCTTTTTTTATCCCCTTATTGGCCTTTATGGGATGTTTCTTGTGCGACCAAACCACTAAAAAACAAGTTTTTGCATTCCCCCCAACTAATGCTACTCCAATCCAACTTCATCCCAAACACATTCATTAAAACCTGAAATTTTCTATTGTGTTTCTTATCCACCTTGATCTTTGCATATCTGCTACATTTGGCCGTTTCCCGCCCAAAAGCAAATGGCTTAGTTTTCAAGATGAAAACATGGAAAATTTACAGTGTAATGAAGGAGAATACATAATTTAAGTATCACTACAATATGAAGGAGTACCATTTGAAATATCTAACAAATAACAATCCGTCAGTTTATTTTACTGAAAATCTTTGTTTGAATTATGTTTTTTATTATTGCAAAATTTTAGAGATCAAAATTTGCAATTAGAGAAAAATAATTGCCCAGTGGATAAGATATAAAAAGCAAACAAACCTTTCATTTACCACATGAAGAATAGGATAAAGAGGACCAGCAAGCATGGCAAGAAATCGTAGGTTAGATTCGGGATTATCTGGAAAGCTGGAAAGGTCTGTCTGCAGTTTTACATACAATGCTGAATGACCTAAACAAAAATATGGACAAACCAAAGAGAAAAAAGGGGGAAACATGAATAAAGTCATGAAAGTAAAAATGCTTGGGTCTACCTCTAATTGTGGAAGAAATACAAGCAATCGACTTGTCACATCTTGCAACAACTGTAAACTATGAAACATCAGAAAGGAAAGAATGATAATAGAATAAATAAACTGCATAATAACCATGCTAATGGCAGCAAGGTAAATCCACCTGGAGATGAATATCATGAGGATCCTGTTTGTGAGATAAAATATGAGGTAGCAAATAATTAGCAACTGGTTGAAATTCAGCCTCAAGACCAGCCGCAGAAACTCCTATTAGCTGCAAGACACAGATGACAAAATCAAGCTAAGTTGGCAACAAAATGAACCTTTTATTTCATAAAAAGTAAATTGTGTTAAAAAGAGGAAGAGACAAGAGTACACATGGAGGATACAGAAGTAGATAAAAGAAACCAACAAAGAAACATAAGTTCTTAAATGCAAATCAATGTAGAAGTGCTGTGACTGTGACGGAGAAAAAAGTGAAAAACTCTGTTCAGATGAGTTTTACAAAAAGCCTTTAGGTATACAATGTTGCTATTGTGGGACAGGATAGTTTAGAAGAGATTTTCAAGAAAATGCTCATGGAATATTAGGTAGGTGTCAACAAAAAATCTTTGGGAGGGTTTTTTAAGTGCAGCTTTGCATACATTAGCTTTAAAATTGTTTTCTTTTCAGTTTATATCCTTTAGGTGTTGGTTTTGTGCCTTGCATATTTTCCTCCTTCTCCCCAAAAAAAATACAGAAAAATTAAGAAATTTAAAAGTACAAAATCAAAAAAGTCAAGCATCTAACATTCAGGTTCTTAAGTTATAAATAGCAAAAACACAACAGGCATGATAGTGCTTGTATGTCCACATTTCTGTAATGATGTCCTATTTTATTCTCTAAATTATATAAATTCGCCACAGTTTACAAATGTAGCAGCCTACAATTTAAGACATTAATGAAATTCAATGGATAAAGAAGGAATTTTGGAAAATGAGAATGAAAAAATTTATCCATGTGAGAAAAGAAAGAAGAAGAGGGTTTGAATGGGAGGGATACAGAGGAGAGAGAATATATTGAATGCATAGAGAACACCAATATGTGAGAGTCTTGTTACAGAAACCAAGATGAAATAGATTTAGTGAACAAATTTTATGGAAAACTACTTTTCAATTGTTCTACTTTTTTCTGTCAAAAGGATTAGTGAATAAACAGGTCATGGAGGATGGTACTGCTCTGGTACCATATACCATGATGAGACGAGAAACCAAGTAGGAATATAATGAATTCCATGTTGGGTACACAGAAGAGTATTCGTATTTATAATGAATAAGAGATACATAATAATGAAAAAAATCAATATCTAATAATGCAAAATATTAGAATGTTTGGGCTGTCATAGAATGTTTGAAAGATAAAGATATCTAAAAAGTGTGTACACCGACAGAGGTTACTCCTTTTATATATTGTTATAAGTACGCATCTAACTACCTAATTAACAAAATGGCCTAAAGTAAATGAAGAAAATATCAAACAAATGTATAGGATTTAACTCTAGATTCTAGAATAGTAACAAATGATCGAAACAGAAATGGAAAAACTATTGTAAAATACCTGAACAAAGAAAATGGCAATGGGATTTCCACGCAAACACGATATCCTCACATATCGGCATGGAGTGTAATTGGTAGGGTAGACCATGTCACGTCTAGGTGCTTCACAACGTGGGCGAACTTTCTGAAATGTCTCTGGCTGGGAAGCCAGTAAGAAAGGAATCAACAAAGCATGGGCCACAGTGTTACTCATCTTGTAATATGCATAATTAAAAGCCAAAGTAAACCATGTCTAATTGCAAATGAATAACACAGCATCATTGTCAAAACAAGGAATTGAAGGAGCACAGTTTAACATTATAAAAGCCTTTTTTTATTAAAAGGCTGAACAAAAACAATTCAGCATTCGGTTGAAAATAAAGTGGCATCCACATGAAGTGAGATTCAACAATTATACCTCCATCCTCCTTACAGACAAGTTGTTGGACCGAATGCTAGCTAACATTATTGTTCCGAATCAATTAATTTAACAATTTCATTTAATCGGCACAGCTTAACTTCATCATAATTCAAGAATGATCTTGTCAAGAAAGATTTCAAGAAGCATGCATCATGTTGACGATTACTAAGTCAGTACAACAACAGGACAAGTCTTCAGAAAACCTTGAATAAAAGACAATGAGACTTCTTAAATTCCCATCTTATTGAAATACCAAAGATTCAACCCAAAAATAAACACTAAAGTCGATTATTTTTTCCATAATTTCCAGTCCAGACCACAATTATGCTTTTGAAAGATGTAATGTCAAAAGGTCCAAACCAGTTGATCCAACAAAAGCTTAAACTCGACTGAAATTATATTTGTTGGTGTCTACTGTGCCAATCTTTTGTAATACCTACTGACTAACATGTTTGGTCGTCAGGTTATATATCAGTATTTATTCAACACTAATTAGACCTGAAAGAATGTGGCCAACCATAAGGTATACCATATACTTTCCCTTTATAAACTATTGACTGTCTCCCCAAAAGATTTGACATTGGATATACGGGCTTTATAAAGTAATAAAAAAACACAGAGAAAAAGAATAAGAATTGTTAATGATCATTGATGGACAACTTTCCGTCACTGACCTTGTAACGTAAGCCAACCGCAATTTCCCACTCAAGTACAGACTTGTTGTAAATTCGTATATGCGACAACAGGCAAGGCTCCTGCAACAAACAAACATAACTACCATTTAGTTACACAAGGAGACACAAAACATCACAAATGCAATAGCAAATGTCCAACTGCTTCCAAACTGAATTGTGTGCAACACACAAAAAGCAGTTACAGGGCATACAAACAAACCATTTGCTGCCTCAATCCTATCCACAGTCTACACACAACACAACAAACTCTTCATTTTCATTTTCAAATTTCAGCAGGCTTAAATAAGTTTTAGATATCTAATTTTTTAATTGAGTACCCAATATTTTTTTCAAATTGGGTTACCTAATAAATTAAACGTGTTGGTTCAAGTTTCTTGTTACCTGCTTCAATTTTACTCCTCATGTAACCGTTTAACTGAAAAACATGTCACACCAACTAGAACACTGAGGAATGATAACATTAAGTACCTTTTGTTATGCATGCTCAGGATACATCATCATTTAATGGAAAACATATTTATTGTTAGTTGAGGGATCAAAAGACAAATATAGAAATATTTCAAGGATCAATCGGCATAATAGTAGGGACAAAATACAAATAAATATTTCTTCCAAGGACAAAAACCAAAATTTTATAATTATTAGGTACCAAATTTGAAAAAAAAAATTAGCTAAAAGTCTATCAAATATTGAAGACATGAAACTTATTTAAGCCATTTCAATATCAGTAATCTGTGATACCAGCCAAAATTCCTTCAATAATTATCAGCCACCACATCAAGGTTTTTTAGGTCTACACAACCACAATTGTGGTAGCATTTTGCCACATTTTTCCGCAATTTCCCAGTGCCACGGAACACAACAAAACTGCAAATGCAATTTAAAACCTAACTCAAGAGTTGAGACATAGTAAATAAATAAACCCAGAAACATTAAAAGTGAAGTACTGATATTAACTGATATTATATTACTCCCTGCTCAAGCAGTCAAGTAGTGAAAACATTAAAAGTGAAAAAAACCAAGTTCTACCTTCGCTCTTTTATGAATCAAATTAAATAAATAAAGTCCTTCATCTTGAACCAGCCCTAGATTTCAAATTCCAACTAAAGGAAACATCCTTAACTGTATATAAAGAGAGTGCAGTATTATAAAAACAAACAAGACAACAAGATAAAATAATAAATAACAAGGTGAAAATGAAAATTGAAACCGCAGAACCAAACTTCTAGTTTCAGTCAATTTTTCATCAAATTAAATAAATAAATAAAGTTCGTTGAATCATCAACCAAAGGAAACAATCATTCCCCATATAACAAAAGAGTGTTATTAAGTTGAAAAAGAAAATTGAAAGTGTAAATCGTAAGTTCTAGTTTCATCCATTTATGCATCAAATTAAACAAACAAATAATATAGCTATTTGGATCAGCCCTAGAGTTCAAAACCTAACCCAACTATCATTCATCGTAATTAATTATTAATAACTAATAATCATTATAATGATAATAACAAGGTGGAAACGAAAAATCGAAAGTGCAAAAAAGCTAAATTCTAGGTTCACGCATTTATGCATCAAATTAAACAAACAGAACAAATAATTCATCTTGGATCAGCCCCAGAGTTCAAAACCCAACCCAAGGAAACAATCATCCATCATTTATTATTTACTACTTATTATTTATTAGTAATATAATGATGAAAAGAGGAAGAAAACAAAAATTGAAAGTGCAAAACCTAAGTTCGGGTTTCACTCATTTATGCACCAAACTAAGCACACAAATTATGTTCTCTGTATAGAAGCAGCCGTAGAGTCCAAAAACCAACCCAATGAAACAATCATACACCGCTTATATTATAATCGAAAGTGCAAGCCTAAGTACCAGTTTCCCTCATTTATGCACCAAATTAAACAAACAAAACAAGGTTCTCCATCTGAAAATAGTCCTACAGCTAAAAAACCAACCGAAAGAAACAATCATCTAGTTTATAATCGAAAGTGCAAAACCTAAGTTCAAGCGTTACTCATTTATAAAGCTCGTAATCAGGAAGCAGACCTAGAGTTCCAAAACCAAACGAAGGAAACAATCATTCAGCGTATACGAAGAGATTACAGCATTACGAAACCGAATAAGTCAGAGGAAAAACATTATTACTACAACTACTACGAGACGCACGAGAATGAAAATTGAAGAAAACGTTGAGCTGCATTGAAGAAAGAGAGAGAGGGACTGACATCGAGTTCTAGAAGAATCCACTCCTTGGTGTTGGTGGCGGTGGACCAGTGAGTGCGGAGGTCGGTGTCGAGGACGTGGAGCGCTTTCTGCGACGGCGATTCTCGCGACGTGGCTTTCACCTTGAACGGAAGCGCCTTCACGCGAGGCTCCAACTCCACCTCCATTCCACCGATTCAACTCGATTCAATCAATTATCACAATTCTCAACACAACCTCTCACTTCGTGAATCGTTAGGGTTTTACGGTTTCAATGTTATGCATTGGTTCCGTTGCACTGTTATTGTACCACTCGCAGAGACTCAGACAACAACAACACTCGAAAAGAAGAAGAGAAAACCCAAAACAAGCGTTTTAATATGTTAGGACCCTGCACTTGCTCTGCACAGGCGGCATTTATTCGAATTAAATTTATATTCAATTGAAATATCAAAAATATACTTATGAGTTGCATCCATTTTTTTTATTTATTTGAAATTAATTATTAATTATAAGAAAAGTGGAAGCCTTGACGTAAACTGAATTTCATAGTTAAAAAGGCAAAAGTTGATAGACTTTACATCAAGAAAGATTTACCATAAAAGTTATACATAGCAAAATATTATTATTTATATTTATATACAGTAATTTTTATAATAATTATATTATTAATATATAATAATATTATATATTACATATAGAAGTATTTTTTTATCTATGTGAAAATATAATAAATTATTAAAAAATAAATAAAATAAAATTGATTAATTTAAATTTTCATATTTTATTAATTAATTTATTTTAATATATTATTACTTTTAAATATACTTTTTTTATTCATTAAGATTTGATAATAATTTTTATTTTATTTTAAAATTTATTTTAACTCTATGTTTTAAAAATTATTTTTATATCAAATTATTTTTAAATCTACATATATACTAATTTATTACATTAATTAAATCAACTATAATTTTATTTTTATAGTTTAAACTGCAAGGAAGGATTTTGAAAGAAAGAGTACAACGGTTGGGAAATTAATAACAAAGTTCAAGTGAGATTAGGGCACAAAAATTAACATTAGAAATTGAGAATAAAGTATGGGATGAGATCGTGACGTATATTGGAGATAATCTCTTCATTTTTATGGTTTGGGCAAACACTTAATGGAGTTTAAGATATTTATTTATGGTGTTCATTAACATTAATGATCATGGCTTTTAGTATATCTGAATAAATATTGGTTAAACGATGAAATGTGATTACCTGATCTCACAATTTGGTTAAAAGTTTTTGTTAGGTTTGATGCACATAACTGGTCTTGAGGAAGAACATAAGGCCTCGAGAAATTGTTATGAAGTTCTTAGTTAGTGACCATTGTTTAGATTGACAGTTTGGTTGAAAATGAATTGTGATTGATTGCATCACTGAAGATGACTGGTAAAAGTTTTGGTTAAGACAAATATGAAATATGGCTAAATTTGTGGTGAAATTGGTTAAATTACCTTTTGACTTCCAATGTCAAACTCATTGACCTCTTAATGTCTTCAATCCATTTTTTACATGGCTTGGACATGCAATTGGTGGAGTTTAAGGTGTTCCTTTTTGGTGTTTATTGCTTAATTTCAACGGTGAGTCTTGCACTAAATATGGATAAATAATGGTTAATATCTTCCTTAAACGTGGTTATAGACTCTAACGAATTGTTTAAATTCCCAATTAGATTTGTATAAGCCATGGATCAGTGCTTATGAAGTGAATGGTTATTGGCAATTATTTATGATTGTGAGTTTAGTTTATATTGATTGCATCACTGAACATGACTAGTAAAACATTCGGTTAAAACCGTCGTGGGGTGTGGTTAACTATGTAGTGGTATTGGTTAAATGACCTCTTGATTTCCAAAAGTGATATTCGTTGAGTTTCAAATATCTCCCATCACTGATTGACATGACTTTGGCAAATAATTTGTGGAGTTTACAGTGTTCCTTTATGGTGTCCATTGTTTACTTTTATCGGTGATGGACTTGCAATATATATGGATAAGTGGTAGTTAAAATCACTTTGAAATGTGGTTATATTCCTAGATAAGTTTGAGAATGAAGGTGACTGCATTGTTTATGAATATAAGTCATGGATCAATGCTTATGAAGTGAACGATTATTGATAATTGTTTGTGATTGCTAGCTAGCTTGAGACAATAGTTTTATGGATTGCGTCATTTAACAATGTTTGCTTAAAACGAATGAGGAATGTGGTTAACTGTGTTGGGATATTGGTTAAATGGCCTCTTGACTTCCAAAGTGATATTCATTGAGCTTTGAATGTCTTAATTATTGTTTTACATGCCTTGGACAGGAAATTGGTCGAATTTAAGGTGTTTTTTTCTATGGTATTCGTTGTTTACTTTCATTAGTGATTGACTTGTGGTACATATGGATAAGTGATAGTTAAAGTCATCATAAAATGAAGATATCTAAGCTAAAAAATGGGTTAAGTTCCCAATTAGTTTTGAGGATGAAGGCGATTGATTATGAATGTGAGCCCTCCCATTAGCTTAACACCTTTGGCCCTTCCACTTTGCCCTTCCCTTCACTTTCCTTTAGTGTCGTAGTTTTTCCTTTATTATAAAGCAACATAAAAAAACTCTCGCCTATTCAATGTATAAAGTGTCAAAAATGACTAAATAATGACTTGAACATCCAACCCAACTTATTAAAAGTTAAGTATTGGTGTTGGATCAAAATATTAAAAGGTTAAATATGTTTAACATCTATGTACTATAATGCAAAAAAAAATTATTCTTAGTTTAAACTTTAGACATCATGAATACTTGTAGTAAGTTCTTTAATAAATTATAATGATGACTCATGTTTTTTTCAAAGTTTTTTTTTTTCTCATTGTGACTCTAATTATGCTAATGAAGAGATTCATATAAAAATTTGAAAGTAAAGTATGTCATATTATATTTTCCAAATCTATGTATGGCCAAAAACTTTGTTTAAAGTTTTAGAAAAATAGTTTAAATTTTTCATTTTGAGTATTAACATCACCATGGTTAAGACATTTGTCATAACTTGGGATAAGCTATGTTTAGTTATCAAGAAGGTGGTATAGGATTGAGATCAATAATACAAACAAATGAACTTTACATGGTTAAGGTTTGTTAAAAATTCATCAAGCAAGACATGGACCAGTCTTAAGAGTTTTTTTTAAGTACTTCTAACCTGAATTTTAGGCAATATTTTTCTGCACCTCTATGTATTTTTTCTTCATCTGTATAGTTTTAAAAATTCAAAACTATCCATTCTTGATTCTACAATCCATTCTTGTTCTACAATCCATAATGTAAATTTTATATTCTAAATTTTACTTCAATGGATTGGAAAATTTATAATACAAAAAAAATCATCAATTTTAACTTCTAAATTCTATAATTCTAAATTCTATAATCCGATAGTTTCAACATTTCATATTATATTCCAAAATTTTAAAAAATATCAAGGAGAATTTAGATATTTTTAAAGTATGAGATGTTGAAAGAAAAAATCTCCTCCATGGTTAATGACAAATTTGATTAATTTCTTATTTCACTAATGGCTAAATATGGTGAGTATTGACAAAATCACACATAAATAAGATTCTTTCATTCATTTCATAAGATCTTAAGTAACTAATAAGTCAAATTGTTATTCCTATATATGTATATATATCTATATATGAAGGATATTATTAGATGATATTTTAAAATATATTAAAAAAATTTAATATATCAAAATTAATGTATTTTTGAAAGACACTAGAGGAACAACACCAAAAAACCTAAAAAAAATATAAACTCGTAATTTGGGACATTAGATAAATGTAGAGTGTGAAAAAGAAAGTATTTGGATAAATATTGGATCTTCCAAGAGCCGTTTGAACAAGAATAAGAAAAGTCTCAGCACTGAAAAGCAAACGATTCAGTGATGTTCTTTTAATACTTACTATGTAAAATGAAACGAAAAAATAAAAATGATACAAAGCATATATCTAAAACAGATAAAAAAAAAAGTTTTTTGGTAATGTATAATTAGTGTTGAAACAATATTTTCGTTTCAAAAAGGTTTACAATTTGACATATATATACTATGATTTGGTTTTATCATTAGTGAATGTTGTTTTTGGTGTATTTATGATTGATCAACACTTTTAAGATAATGATACAATGTTCTTCATTCTGCAGATATATTGTTTCTGTTACTGTTCCTTTCAAAATCGTCATAAGCTTGTTTAGTCCTTAAGAAGAACAAGAAACTTGAAACCAACCCCACCATTGAAATGCAACTCCAGCATATGAAGGTTTGAAGGTAGCACTTCCTCCCCATGCACATGGACATTTCTTGCAGCCAAATTGCAGGCCTTGAGTTCATTGCATTGGAATCATAAACCAAGGCTGCAAGAAGGCCATAGAGACATGAACCTAAAGGAATGTTGGTGATGAGGATGTTGTGGTTCACTCCAACACTGTTTGGACCAAATAGCTCTGAGGTAATAGACACTGCTGCAGAAAACACAAAGCCTGAACTCAGCCCTATCAAGGCAGTGCCTACCTGCAATGCTGCTCCACTGCCAGATATGGCCAGCAAAATGAATGCAATTGGTGTTGGCACCAAGGCTGCTGCAAACCATCCAGTTCTTGCAAAGTGTATTCTACTGCATTGTCATACAGCAATAGCTCATTAAGAACTTTGTAAATGGAAAAATACCAAGTACATAGAATTTTCTTTTGCAAAAGTAGTAGTTCGGTTGGAGAAAGAATTTATGCAGGACCAAACAAAACAAGAAAATGAAAGCATAGAACAATTTGAAATTGTTTTCACTGTTTCCTGTGAAAATTTTTTGAAGAGGGAAATGGTAAAGTAGAAAATGTTTTCTGAAACCAAACAATGATTGACATGATTAATAATTTTGTAAATGGAAAAGATATGTCTGATTTCTCTTTTTCAGAAACTGATTTAGTTTTCAAAACTTAAAACTACACAAAGGTTGGTCAGAAAACTGATGGAGAGTGGTGCAAAGCACTAACCATGGTATGGAGCTGAGGGGGAGGTTGAATAAGATGAAAACAAAGAAGAACATGAGAAAGCATCCAAACTGCTATTGTTTTTAAGTTTTTCTTTCAAACTTGGTAGATTTGGATGATGAATTAATTGCCAAGTAGTGTTGAATTGTTTTGAAACAATTTTTAATACCAAAATGTGAGAAGGGAATCAAAGTAATCCTAAATACAATTTTTTGCTAGAACTTGTGGCAGAATAAGTGGCATGCTTTGTTATTCTTCTTTAGATCCTTAGTGTAATCTGAGTTGAATCAGATGAATCCATTTAAGGGGAGAGTTCTCCCAACACCTATTTAGTAGCATGCTTATTAACTCTGGTTTGGACCACATTATCTCATGCAACAATCCCCCATGAATCTAGTTGAATTCTATCAAAATTCTAGCCAATTTAATCATTACCTACAAAGACCATTAAAAGTACCTGCTTAAGAAGTCAGGTGTGGCTGCAAGAAGGCGACCAAAGAAGGAACATGTAGAGTAGAGTGTGACAAGAGAAGAAGTCTGAGAAGAGTGTCCTAGTGATTGGGAAATTTGCCCCAAGTTGTTGCTGTAAGCCAGACCAATTGTTCCTCCACAGAAATATGCTATGTAGTACAACCAGAAGTCCCATCTATGCACTAGCAACTTAACTGAATGCTCTTCCCCTAACACTGTAAGCTGCTCTCTCTCCAACACATTCAGTACACAACATTTCTTCTCTCTTGTGCTTTGTGCACTTTTATTCATTGCGCTGTCCTTGATGCTAATGAGCTCTTGGTAAAGTTCATTGCCATCTGGGTTAGAGCGAGTGAATCTTGAGTAGCAGAAGGAAAAGCATGTGGGGAGAGTAAAGCAAGAAGATTCTATAGAATGCACAAAGGAAGGAACAAAAGTAAGCAGCACAAGGAGAAAAATGGCACCTACAAGGATTACACGAGCAATGGAAGCTGTGTAAGAGAAGGAATATAGAAAAAGGAGGTAGAGGCCTGTGACAAGGGCAAGGATGTTGAGGCAGAGGAAAATTGACGAATCATGCTGAATGGTGTCAACAGAATGTGGTTGAGGCTGTGGTTGATGGAGAATTGGGATGAGTACTATAACAGATATTAGCACAGGAACTATGGCATTGAGTAATAGGTAGAGAGTGTCATCATTTGAGTTTATTGCATTGGCAATGAGAGTGTACAAAGCTGCACTCACACCATTGAAACTAACACTCAAGGATAATGCAAGTGAACGGTTTGTTGGAAAATGTCTGATGCATAGGACATAGCAGATGGTGTTAAACCAGCAGATGCTGCAGCCAGCAATCAGACAGAGAAAAAAAACCTGTTAAATGTGCACAGATGTTTTTGTTAGTAGCAATCAAATTGGAATAGTTTGTAGAAATATAATTATCATTTGATTTGTGCCAATTTTTTTTATAAAAGGTTTGATATGCTAAGCATGACAAATCAGTAGAATGTGAATGTGAGTCTGAGGTTTATATAGTAAATTAGTTCTTTTAAAATTGCTTCACAAATATTCAAAACTACCTACTTTTGCCATCCTAAGAAATTGGAGTTAGAATAGCCAATGAAAATATGAAATATATTTAAAACTTAAGAAAATGTTTGATACCATTTATTAAGGTAGTGAAATTTAAGCCTAATTCAACCTCATAAAATCGGTTCAGACTTCTAATTAATCTGATACCATATTAAGGTAGAGTAATTTTATCCAAACACAACCTACAAAACCCGTTCAATAAGGCCATATATATTATATTTCTGGTTGACGTGAGATTCCTAAGACCATATATAAGACTAATTCTTATTTCTTTGTAACCTTAACTTCTTAGTAGGACTCCAAAGTATTTCTTCTAAGTTAGGTTCTTTGGACCATATACAAGACTAATTCTCTGTAGGTAGTTTAGAATGTATTTTGTGGAAATGGAAAATCAAGCTCAATGTCTTTTCTTCAAGCCCAGTTTGATGAAAATTGTTTCTCAAATAAATATTTTAAAAGTGAAAGAAAGACATAAACAACAGATAAATGTTTTTTAATTACCTTATTCAATTTCCTGCAAGTGCTCTATTTTTAAATTCCAAAAAGAGAAACTCTTACTATTTAAATTCCTAAAAGACAAACTCTTAAGAAACAGAAATAAACTCAAAATACAAATACTTCCAAATGTGCTCAGGGACATACATATTTTGGAAAACTTAGAACTATCTTCCTAAAAGACAAACTCTTAAGAAACAGAAATAAACTCAAAATACAAATACTTCCAAATGTGCTTAGGGACATACATATTTTGGAAAACTTAGAACTATCTCAAAAGTACTAAACAAGCAAGGCTAAGTGAGACCTTTTCTGTTTTATAGGGTGCTTTGGTTTCATCTTTGGTTCATAGTTGTGAAAATTTGAACTTGTGTTGTTAAAGGGTGATCCAAAAGATGCTGTTTGGGGGGCCACTTTCACAGTAGAAGGGAGATATTTGCAACAAACTTAACCAAAGCTTAGAAAATAAGGATGCATGTGTTTTGGAAGGTAGGAGTGGAAGGTAGACATAGAGAATTCATATACAATCTATAAAAAAACAGAAATATTGCAATAGATAATATAAAATAGGGAAATAATGTTTTAACAACTTACACCATATAAATAGTACATTAGGGGAAAATTTCATTTTACATATTTTTTTCATTGGATCATCTTTATTATGATTTTGACTTAACTTATAATTAAATCTTCATACCCTACCCCCACTGATAGCAAAGGGTAGGTGAACTAACCCAACAAAATGGTGGAAGGAACTTCACAAGAATGCTTCATGATTTAGATAAGATAATCCCATTTCCTCTAAAGAGGAATTAGCTTGAATACAAAAGTAAAAGTTAGAGACAAGTATGATTGATTATAATTGACAAATAAGTTTGTAGTTTAAATATGTGATTACAAATTAGTAAATACAGACAAAAAAAATACCAGTCTTAATAATCCTATCCAATCTGTAACTATAAGAACAACTCCACCAGCAATCAACTTAGCTGAAAAAAGAGCATTTTTTTCCTTTCTTTTACTAAAGCCTTTATGAAAAAACTACTCCAAAATAAAAGAAAATTATAATACTTACACAAAAATAGGTAAAAGACATTACATCAAGATTTAGAATGAAGACAAATGCCAACCTTTGTTCTAAAAGAACTAGTTAAAGAATGAAGGGAAGAAAAGAAAATGTATTATGATGAGGTATGAAAACAAAAAGTACACTTTACTATTTAACTTTTTGAACCAAAATCACCATACCAAGAATAATCAATCCACCCACTTTTTTCCCAAATTCATGAAAGTTTGAATTTTTTTCTTCTTAAAATTGGTGTATGAAAATGAAATCCAAAGAATTAGAGTGTTGTGTGAAGAAAACTGACCACAGAATAAGGCAAGGTGATGAAGCTATGAATGAGAAGCCACTGGAAGCCATAGGCAAAGAGTCCCATGAAAGCAGCCATGAAGAGAACCACCCAGAAAGGGAAATGGATGAGTGAGAGACCTGAGCACCACCCAAAGGCCTTTCCCATGTCTGAGGCCACAGAGAGGTAGTTGAGCTGCAGCTGAGTTATGCCAAGCACAGATTTTAGGTCTGAAGAGTATGATGAGAAGTCAAAGTTTGTGCCCGTCAATGCCTGCACCCATATCAATGCTACAAGAACCACCCACTTTCTTGATTCCCCCACCATGAAGTTCACCATTCATCAACCAATGCAATTCACAAAAAATTGATGAATTCAAACAAACTCATCAATTCAAGAACTGATCAGTTAGTTTCTGCAATTCCTTCTGCTTCATCTTCTTTGAATCAGCTTTTCTTCAACCACCACCATGAAAACAGGACAAGCTTTGGTTTTCATCTCACTGAGTTTGGTGATACCTTTGTTGCTTATACAGAAAATGGTTGTTGCTGGTCACTATCTCTGTCTTTCTTCTTTTATTACAAAAACATTGAAAAAATTGGTTTTTCTTAAACAAAAGTTTGTTGGTATCTTTATTATTACTTGTCCTTCCTTCTCTCTTTCTTTAGTTTTTTTTTTCTTTTATCATTCTATTTCTTCCAGCCAATCATTATACCTTTGACAAATAACTGAGGTAGTTTTTGAATATTTTTTCAGGTAAAGACTAAAATATGGATTTTTTTATATATATAGACCAAAAATAAATAAAAATTACCATTAACTGCAAGTACTAAAGTTTTTATTTTAACTTTTTTACTTCTAAGTTTGAAGTTGGAAATCTCATTTGAAAAAAAAAAAAGAATCACAACAAAAAAAGAAAGTAAATTATTTGAAGGTCCTACATGTTGCCTAAAAGTATAAGATTTGGGTGTTTGGTTCATTAAAATAACATGAAGTGCAAAAAAAAAGGAGTCCACTCAATTTTTAATGGTATACAAAAGAAGGTGGAGTTTTTATGTAACAACTCCACAATTTTTTAATTCCATAAAATTCCAAAACTCATTAAAAGTGTTGATTTTGTTTTTTCTATATAAACAATATAGACCTTCAGAATTTTGTAATTAAGAATGTAATTTAATATTTCAAATTGTAAATTGTAGAGTATATTTTTATGGATTCTTAATTTTTTTTTAAACTTTACAATTAATAATATAATTTTTTATTTTAGAAAATATCTTTCAAACTTTATTATTTTAAATATAAAAATATATTATAAATTATAGAGTTTGAAAAACATTTAAGAATCAAGCAAAATACATTTCAAACTTTACAATCCAGAATATAATCTCCTATTTTTAACTGTAGAGTTGGAAAGATATTTATTTGAAAAGTATTTTCTAAATTATTAAATATTTACAATTTTGTATTTTAAATTGTGGAATTCTTAAAATTATATTTTAAATTGTGGAATAATATAATTATATATTTTAAATTTTAGAATTCGAAAAGCATTTTAGTAAACCCTTAAAAAAAAAGAAAATAGTGAACTTTACAATTTAAAAAGAGTAAATTACCATGAAAGCAGCCTTGAGAATTCACATGTTTTTTCAATACCCAAACAGAACCTTATTTATATAAATGGTATTTCATTTTTAGCAAAATAAATATGAAACCTAACTCTTTATGACTAATTTTAAATAAAAAATAGTAAAAGAGATTAACTTTAAAAGAGACAATAAAAATAATGAGATTAAGATCTTGAAAAGCCACAATGATAGTAATTAACAATGACATCAATTTTCTTATAGAAAGATTTTGGCTGATGTTAATGAATCAGATTATTTATTTACTTTGGATCGAACAATTGTTAAGTAGATTGTACCACAAAATGAGTATTTTATAAATATGTGAATGTTATTTAATTTAAATAACACTTTAAAAATATAAAATCGAGAAACAATAATTATAAAAATATGAATAACTAATTTAAATAAGTAAATATGTAAGTGTGCATGATTTTCGTGGGGCGAATTTCTTTTTTAAAAAAATCAAAGTTATTAAAAGAAAATACGTTGAATTCGAGAACAAAGAAATTGAATATACTTAATTAAACGTATTACTTTTATTTTTTAAAATATTTATTCCATCTTAAGTGATTTAAAAGTTAATAAATTAAAAATTTAATATGGATTTATTATTTTAAGATTAAATTAGATACTATTATTATAATAAGACTTATTATTGAAAAAAGAATTATTATTAGCTACAACTTTAAATATGTCATTAAGAGAAATATTAAATTTTGAATTATTAATTCTCTATTAATTTTATTTTTTAATATTCAAGTAAAAAAGCAAAATTTGATTGTAAATAGCTGTGACGAGTTTTACATGAAATTCTAATAAATCATTATTATTATTTTTTTATTATTATTGAATTTTGAAAAAAAAATAATCCTTAGACGTCAAATTGTTGCCTTTAAATCTCAAAGTTAAAAGATATCACATCCAAATAATTGTTTATCTATTGTAAGTCACTTTAGTTTGAATTAAATTACAAAGGTTAGGTATTTTATTTAAAATTATTATTATTATTATTTAGTTTGTAGCATTTAACTGTAGGAAAATAATTTCAATATTTAAAAAATATTACATCTAAGTAATATACACACACATTTATTTTATTCTACGTTATTAGTTAGGTTATATTAAAATATTTTAATATTCAAATTTAGTTATAAAAAGAGTCACAATGTGAATTTTAATATTATAAACAGAAGAAGAGAAAGAACGAGGAGAGATAATTAGAACTTAAAAGTATTAGATTATTATATTAACAAAGATAAACAAAACATCTGGTATGACTGATAAGTTAATCTGATTTACTATCACAAATGAATTAAAACGAAGTAAAGAAGAGTTCTTGTAACATAATCTTACTTTGGTTTAAAATCTATAAAAAAAATCACAAAATCTTGGATAAAACTCAGTACATAAAGTGAGAACAAGCAACACAATTTTGTGATTTTCAATAAATTTTAGCCAACAATAAGAGTATCTGGGTAAAAGTATATTGCTAACATTTTTCAATAACTAAATTGAAGATTTTCATTTAGATTCTGACAATAATGCTTCTGAGAAATAATACTGAATAATACTTCCATGTACTTTTGATTGCATAGAAGTTATTAGCAGAAGACTCACCATATTTTTAACATGAATCAGGCCAAGAATTTGTCATCGTTTTCATCATCGAGGATGAGTTTGACTCCATTGTTCTTAAGAGCATTCATAACAGCCCAAACCTTGGTTTGGTTCTTGAATCCTTTCTTCCCTACTTCTTTACCTATGTTTGCGTGAATACCTCTTCCTTCTCCTTCATTCAGGCCCTCAACTTTGAGCCTTCTGGCCAACACCTCCCCAACAACAGTAGCTGCTTTAGCATTGCAGGACCTGCCACACTCAAGTGACTCTTTAATGGTGTGTTCTGCAGTGGATGATGTTGCTACAATTCGACCGTTGCTTCTGTCTACCACGTTTGCAGTGATATACTTTAATGATATGAACAGTCTCAGAACATATCGCTTCATAACTGGCATTTTCAATTGTCTAATAGAAGATGGAAAACCAAGCATGAAAATCAGTTTAATAAAAACTAAGCAACACCAAATATAAGAAAAGGAAAGGTATGTTAACACATTTTAAGTGAATAAATATACTTTTCTTTATCTTTATCTTTTTCATTCATGATTCCTTTGTCTATTTTCTTAATGAAAGGAATCAAATTACTCATCAATATGAAATAATTGTTATGGTTAGAAGACAGATGCACCCTTCATGTCTGAATAAAATCTTAATTCAAGATAAATTACTAACAGCAGCAATATACTGGTGTAATTACTCAATTAATTTCAAGATAACATGCTACCATAGAGTCATTCACATGTAACATAACTTGGTAGATAGTAGGTCTTGATTCAAAAGTTGTAGATGACTTCAGGCGTGTTTAACTTCATATTTAAACCTCCAATAGTCCATGTTGAAAAAAAAAATTGCTCTGGAAATTATGCTATAAATGGGGTTTCATGTATTGGAATGGTGTAAGCTTGGTTTGGAATTTAAAACAAACAGACACTACCATTCCCACATCATTATTTACAAGACAAACACCCACAAATTTAAAGGGTCTTGCAGAATAGGATGGTTGGTTTTGGTTGGAGAGTACAGCTTTCAAACAGAGGTAAAAACTGAAGGATCCAAGGATTAAAGGTGTGATATGCAGGTGGTTATATCAGGGGTTTGAGTTCAATAAAGAAAATGAAAGACGGGATGTTTTATATGAAAATGGTTGTCCATTACTTTCTTCAATGATTTGAAAAACTACCCTAACTAACCCCCAAAATGGATTTGAATTCCTCTTTCTACTCACGAAACATTGAAACTACATTAACCCTGTTATCATTTTGCACCAGTTAACTTTCCTGCATTTAGCCTATGTAACAGAAAAAGTACAAAGGTGCTCAAGTACAATTATACAACAAAGAGTGTTATCATTTGGCCACTTTGCAAGAAAACTAACTTTCTTGCACCTTCGATGCCGGTAAAATTTCTCACGCACATACAAAGAAGAGGAAGTAAATTAATCAAGACTGTAAAATTTACCTTTTTATTTCCCTATGTTAAAAATATAAAAACCAATGGCTTTCTAATCTAAGAATTCCATTTCCCAGAACTATGAAGAAGAAGAAAAAGATTAAACTAGTAAAAAGTTTCAGTGGTTACTTGTTACATTAGGTACTCAATTCACTTAGCTTTACTTTCAAACTATCTTATAATCTTACATAGGGAATATTTCCCTAGGAAAAAAAGTAAAGTTATTTATTGAAAATTGTATAGAGCGCACATCAACTTAGAGCTATAAGTATTTGAGATCTTACATAGACTATAAATAAGACCAAATAACCAAATTGCAGTATATAAGTGTGGGCTATAAATAAGATCAAATTGCATTATATAAGTGTGGACTATAAATAAGACCAAATTGCAGTATATAAGTGTGAACTATAAACAAGACCAAATTTATGAGGATGAATTAGCTTAAACTCATTTCTTAATAAGAAGATACTATAATTCATGAGCATCTTGGAAAGGTGAGTTACAAAAACACCCTAACAAATGCCTACCAAGTGCAGGACACTGTTTTAACGACAGGCTTTCTCCAATACGATGGGTGATTTAATGATCTGTATATCTTAAATTATAAAATCAAATATTTTGATTAATCTATAGTACCATACACAATACCTCTTGTTCGTTGTTGGTATGTATATTCTATGTTTCTGACGAATGCAGTTCAAACTAAATATTGTATTGAGCTTCCTTCAACTTCAATATCAGCTTCAGCATGGAGTTCAAATGCTGTACAGAAGGATCGGGAGTTCAACTTTGACCTACAACAAACACAACACAAACAGTCAAAAGATTTGTGGTTTCTAAGCATTTATTCAAATTCTAAAGGATGACACATAAGTTCAAAGGGCCAGTCCCATGCATGCTATAGACACAGTTTAAGTAGAGGTTCAATTTAAGTTCAATTGAATGCAGCATTTCATCAAACAGTTGATGTGCTGTTATGAAAACATTGATGCAGCATTTGCGATAGCTACTTCACCTTTAGAATCAACCCCGCCGCCATGCTCATTCACCTCCATCTTCAGTATTACCAACACGTGACTCCGGTGACAACACCCAACCACAACAACGACCTCCACGAACGGCGCCACACACCCTCCCTACACAGACCAAGAAAACACCATCCACCACCACAAACACCGCCGGTGACCGGGAATGACACCACCCAAAACACGGGATGATGGCAGCGAAAGCAACAGAGACGGAATGTACTGCGAGAAAGTGCGAAGTTTTTGAATACGCTAATTAGAATTTATAAACTATTTATCATTATAAACTCATTGTAGAAATTAATAATTTTTTTTCTTTAAAATATCTTTAATTTAATCACTATAACAAAAATTAATTTTTATATAATAATTTTTTATATATATATATATATATATATATATATATATATATATATTCAATACTTGAATATGTTAATTTTAAATTTTATAATATCTATAGAAGATAACTAGTTGGGAAAGAAGAACACTCGATTTTATAATTTTGTAATTTGATTTTGATTCGAGTTGTTTGAGAAAGTATATTTATAAGTAGTTTTATTAGAAAAAACAAATGAAATAACATTAACAAAATCATTTTGTTCATATGTTGAGATACTAAATTTGAAATTGATTCTTTTTAAAGAAATTTGAGAAATATTTACATTAAATTTAGATATTTTCAATTGAAGAAATTTGTTTAGGCAATGATGATTTAAATGATAAACAGAAAACAAGTGTAAATAGAGTATTTGATAAATTGCATAGATTTAATTATTTTTGTTTTTGAATATAATATTAGTTTGATTGAACATGTTTTTAAAAATATATGATTAAAAAGTTGTTATTTATTAAATATATTCATTAAATAGTCTAGAATCATGATCAATATAGACTACATGTCGTGAACAAAATATGCATAAGTTGAATTGGTATGTTAGATATTACACTTGTTAAAGAAGATATTAGATGATTGAAAATACAAAGTTTACTTTCTGTCGGAATTAATTTAGGATTATTTTTTTATAATAATGTCTATTAGAAACACATGTTATAAACTCTCAATTGAGTACTATAATTATAGAAACATAGTTTAAGTTATCTAAGGTATATGAAGGTATCATAGTAAGTTTTTGTTATCATGAGATAGACGTTATTGAATAAAAAATTCAGAATTAAAAGTTTAGATGTTACAATTGTGTTTTTTTTCAATAATTTCAAAAGATAATTAACCTCGTACAATAATTACTCTAAACAAAATGGAAGTTGATTGCATAGACCATAAAAACAAGGTTCAATATCCAACCAAAAATTGAAAATTCTGAAGTAAAACTTACTAAATAAGAATGTATTTATAGAATTTTACTCACGAGAAACAACCACTACTTGTTTGCCGACATTGCGACCACTAAAGAGGCCAACCAACGCTGCAGGGCCATTCTCAAGACCCTCAACAATGTCTTCCACATACAGAACTTTTCCTTCTCTGATCTTAGGTAAGACAAACTCCAAGAATTTTGAATATGAATGGTAGAAATCATTTACAACAAAACCTTCCATTTTAACTCTCTTAAATATGAGATGTGCCAAATTTGTTATACCTTCTGGTTGAGTAAGATTGTACTGAGAGATCATTCCACAAACAGGTATTCGACCATGGAGTCTCATATTTGGGAGTACTGCATCAAGTGTCTTGCCCCCAACATTTTCAAAATAAATATCAATGCCTTCAGGAAAGTACCTGATTTGAAAATTCATATCCATCAACACTACTCGGTGATGCTTTTGTTAACATTTTTTTTATATGGAAAAACAAGATAAACTCATATTTATCTATTAGGACATTGTTACATACTAACCTTTTCAAAGCTGAATTGAAGTCTGCCTCCTCCTTGTAGTTAAAGGCTTCATCAAATCCTAATTTATTCTTCAATTGATCCACCTAGTTGCAAGACATTCATTTTAGTGCATGAATTTCTAGCCTTGTTAATCATACTTCTCTACAACAATGTTTCCTATTAAAAAAGTTTCACCATCAAAGCTTTCTAAAACAATTCTCTGCATGAATTTCTTTCATTGATGAAATGGGAAGGGGTGGGAGTTAAGAAAACAAAACACCTTTTTAAATATAAAATATACTTTCAGAGTGAAAAGGATTTACTATTGAAAGAAAAGGCTTCTGTTGTTGTGGCTAATTCAAAATAATTATCTGCTAATTGCAGAAATACCTTCTCTTTGCTTCCAGCACTTCCAACAACATAACAACCACTCAACTTGGCAAATTGGCCAACAAGTTGACCAACAGCACCAGAGGCAGCTGAAACAAAAACATTATCTCCTTTTTTGGGAGAACCTACTTCAAAAAAACCAGCATAAGCAGTCATTCCTGGCATACCTGTGATCAGAAAATAAAATCTTATGGGTCAAAAGCTACATCAAAATTATAGAAAACCATGCAAGAACATCCATAATCTTGCATGCAAACTTGTTGTGATTCATTTAGAGAAGAATGTAACATGGATCAAAAGGCACACCAGAGTTATATAAATCCTTGTAATATCATAAGCTTGCATGCAAACTTGCTAAGATTCATTCAGGTGAAACAAAATGTGCATGCAAATGAATAAGTATCTGACATTGTAATGGGAATTTATTTTATTTTCACTTGAGGACTTGCTGTGAGCAGGGTTGTTAATTGCAGGCACTACTGTCTATAGTTTTACTGGGAAAAAGGTTTGTTGGTTGTTCTACTGCTTTCTTCATAGTAGCTGTTACTACTTTATCTTTTATGCCACTGTAGCTGCATGTTTTGAATTGGCTATTCATGCTACTACTTGTAGTTAATTACTAGGGATGAATAGTTGTTGTACCAAGCTACCTATTAATAAGCTTAGTGAAAGATCATTGAAATAAGCCTTCTGAACATTGAGCTTATATGGAAAGGTCATAATCTACATTCAACCACCGGATTTTGCAAGAAAGAAGTGATTCTTTTTCTTCACAAATTAGGATTTTGAGTAATTTTTTTATTCGAAAGTGAGTTTGTCGTACACAATGTAGACGACTTTAAAGTGAAAATCGTACCCATAAAAACGACTTTAGGTTGTAAAAGATTTCATGTGGAAGTCTTCCACTAATGCGATTTTGTCAATTTCGTTAAACAAATTTTTTTTGTCAATTTTATTAAACAGAAGTCGTATGAGATGAATTTCGGAAATTATCTTTAAGTGAAGTTGTGTACTGACTGGTTTCAGTTATATTGTTTTACATTGAAATCATAAACAAATTTTATTTAAAGTCATCCACATGTTCTATGACTTATCTATTTTCATAATTTTTTTTTATCAAATTGTAATTTGTAAAAAAATTTGCACTACTTTTTTTGTAAAAACCTTCAACCATCTGCTTAGACTATACATGATAAGCAAAATCCAAATAAGCTCCATAAAAGTTCCAGAGTCTCTTCTGTGATGGTGATTATCAAATAAATCCAAAAAAAAGAGTAATTATCACATATGAACTTCATGCTATGCATGAGGAATGCTGGGGAAGAGAACCACATAATTAAAACTGTTACAGCATTAGAAATATAAAAATATAGAAATTTTATAGTTTTGGAGAGTTTTGGTGTTTAGGAGCTGGCCAATTCAGAATCTGCTGGTTGAAGTTCTTATAAGTTATAGCAGATTATTAGTAGCAAGGTGCCTGTTGGTGCAGTTTGTCTGCATTTTATGCAGCAAACAACCTTTATTTCTTTTGCTTCTGGTTTAATGTTTATAATCCAAAACCTCGTATTGTGGTTTTTGAATTACGTAAGAGGGTTGGAATACTCCTGAAGTATCTCTTAATTTAATTGTATTTTTTTTAATAAAGAAAAAAAGACTTCGTTCATGCAGATGATACTGAAATGAGGTGTTGAATGTACATACCAAGAATTCCAGTGTAGTAGGAAAGTGGAACATCAGTGTGCTCAATTTTGAAGCATATTTGAGATGAGGTGATAAAGCTATATTCTTCCCATTTAGTAATTCCCCAAACTAAATCACCCTTCTTATAATCTGGATGTCCAGATTCCACCACTTTAGACACACCATAACCTGTCAATGGCTGCAATATTCTTCATAACATAAGTTACCATCCATATTTATATTTAAACTTAATACTAACTCTGCTATTGATGTTTTAGTGTTTTTTTCTTCTGTAAGTTAAAAATATTCATTTAGTTTCTACATACATCATTTCATTATTTTTTTAGTTCTTATGAATATATTTTTAATTTTTTATGTTTATAATTTTTTTTAGTAATTGTAAATATATTTTAAATCTCTATGATCTAAATTTATAAAATTGAAAGGAGACTAAAACAAATAAGTTTTAAATATATAAATAAAAACTAAATTTACTTATATATATGAACCAAAAATATGAGTAGAGAGTATTTACTTGACAAGTTAAATTTTTTTTACACGAATTATAAATAAAAAATTAGAAAATACTATAGGGAAATAATTTTACAAATGATTTTATTTACATGTCTAAAAAGATATATAAATATATTTTAATACCAATAAAATTAGTCTTTTTTATAACAAATTATAAACTTAGATAAAATCAATCCCTGAGAAATAACTTTAATTCCCTAAACCTAAACAAAAATCTTAAATCAATAAAGTCAAATCTTAACACAAATTTGTAAACTATAAATGTTTCTATGATCTTTGCTCCTTAATCTTTAAAAAAATCTAAATAAAAAATTATCAATAATCAGTATATTAATGTTATTACTAAAATTAGGATATAGATATTGAAAGATGTTTTGAAAATAAATTATATATACATATACACGTATTAACGAGTAATATCTTTTTACTATCAATAAAAAAATTCGACCTTACAAGAGAGTCTATTTAGATTGCCCACACCAATTTATTTAAAAATAAAACTACTTAATTAAGTTAAATTACAATTTAAGTTTTCCAATTTGTTATGTATTATAGGAAAATTAAAACCATTAAACAAAAGTAATATTAAAAGATGAAAGCTTGCTTAGGAAGATTAGTGAGTTTCGTGGATTTTTAGTGAAAATTAAAAAATATAACATTTTTAATGCATTAATATATTATATAAATTTTAGATAAGTAGTCAGTTAACTACAATATATTTCATTTTTACTATAATAAAAATATTAATATAAAAACTTTAATTCTTATAGTTTTTTTTATCTGTCACGTATATTTATAAGGAGTAAACTTAAAATTAAAATATAATTAATCTTAAAAAAGGTCTTTTTTATCTTTTTTAAGAGCAACAACTTTGTACTTTTTATTTTATAAATTTAAAATTCTCAATAACTCTTTAAATTTAATTGCATAATAAAATTAATTTTACCTTTAATAATAATCATAGGTGACTATTTAATGAAGATCAAATAAGTGTTTACTTACATAAACTTTTAATGAAATTCAAACAAAATTAATAGAATTAATTTTTTTACAATGAAACTATTATTTTTTTAGTATATTAAAAATTAAATATTTTCAATATTTAATATTTATCCACAAATGTTTAATCCTTAATCTGGATCTTTAATTTAATTTTCATATGTTATTATTTATAAAAGAACTTATTATTTATAAAAATATGCATTAAATATGCTATTTCTATAATGTAATTTTTTTTCTTAATTTAAATTTTAAATATTCTAATATCTATAATAAAAACTTATTGATTATCAGTATTGTTTTAGTAACAAGCAAATCCATGTTAGCTTAATATAAAATATTTTAATTTAGAGTGAAAATATATTTTATATAAAAAAAATTAACAAGAAACCCTATTTCAATAATTTATTAATTTCTAATTTACAGTCAAAAATATGTTTCATATAAAAAAACTAACAATAACCCTATTTCAATAATTTGCTAATTTACTTATTACAAATATATAAAATGTTTAAAATTTAGATCAGGAATAAAAATCAATTTTCATAAATGTAAAAACCAAATCTATTTTAAAATTTAGATTAATGAATCCATAAAACTTACTAATTCATGATAAATTAGTATTTTTAAAATTAGAAATATCAAATGAGTTGAACCAGCGATTTTGAGCAGCAAAACAGAGTGTGAAAACAGAGAAAAAGAAAGTGTTTGATAACTCACAGAAGCTGGTGTGTAGTGACGATACTCATCAATGGCTTCCACCTTGATCATCATGATTCTCATGACAGGGTCGCAGGAGAGATAGAGGTTTTTTACAAGAACCTCATTCGAACCTTCTGGAACCTTCAATCTTATGCTTCCTTCCAGAATGTTCATGTCTGATTCCTTCGGAAAACCAGCCACATAGTCTCTCAGAACCACTTGCATGTTCCTCACTTCTGCCATTGGAAATGATAAGCTTTCTGAACTCTCACCTCATACCTCCATTATTATAGAGGGAACCATCAGGGACAAAATGGTCAAATCACATGCTACTACTTTTCTCTTCATATCACATTTTTGTTGTGCCACAATTATTTATTTATCTAATTAATATTAATTAATATGTAACACAGACACGGATACGGACACAGACATGAAAATACGTAAATAAAATCTTTAAAGTCTAAAACACAGGGATACGGATCTATATATTATATAATTATGAATTATATAAATTGACAATAAATTTTTTTTTTATCGGCAATATGACAATAAAGATTTATGTGCATAAGTATATTTTAGATTATTTTTTGAAGCAGAAAGATGTTTTTCATGACTGGTTCACAATGATTTGTTTATTATTTTTATAATCATAATAACAATTTATACAATAAAGTTTGATTTTTTAAAATCAATGTATTTTTTCTTTTTAAAATTTTGTTAAAACTGTATTATAATTGTAAAAAATATAACAAATATTTTTTGAATTGGACACTTCACGGATATGTATCCTACAAGTGTCATACGAGTATCGAACACCGACACATCATCTAAGAGGAGCGTTCTGAGTTTCATAGATTAACAGTATAAAAGAGATATACAAATAAAAAATAAAATATAAATTATAAGTTATTTTTGTCCAAAATTTATATTTTTTTAATTTTCTAAAACGTCTTTTAAATACAAAATGAAAAAAAATGGCAACGAAAATTTAAATCGACCAATTTAATGATTGATTCATCTTTTTAAAGACAAAATTATAACATAAACATCTTATTAATTAACTCTAATTATATTACTTCATTATATTTAAGTCAAAATTTAATTGACTTAACCAAAATAATGATGAAGAATAAAACCAAAGAAAGTTTTGGTAGAAACTCTTAGCCATACAAATGTAACAAAGCTAGTGGTGCTACAAACTATTGGAAATTTCTGTCCAAGCTTTCGTACATCTATGCTTCACAATTATTACTATAAATATTTTTTGACAAATAATTATATTTTCTTAAAAAAATTGTATACTTGGTCCTTCCTCTATGAACTATCCATGTTTTTATAATTTGAAAATTATTTTTTTTTCGAAAAAGTTTTATTTGCACTTTCTTATTTTTTACTGTTTGAAATAAAATTAGTTTCAATTTGATATGTAAAATTGGTAAATATATATATTTTCTTTATTTCTTACGTAAACATTTATTTGAAGACGAAGAAATTCAACCCCTTTACCGTTTTCATATAAAACAATTATTATAATAAAATAATAAAAATATATTTTAATAATTAAATCGACTAATTAAGTTCTAAAGAAACCAACCTAAAGAAGATTATTTAAAAGTAGAAAAAATTCGCAATATAAATTGATTTTGTCTTTCTTTTTAATTAAAATTATGTATTCACTTGGTCAAAGATGTGAGATATGTATATAATAATAATAATAATAATAATAATAATAATAATAATAATAATAATAATAATAATAATAATAATAATAATAATTATTATTATTATTATTATTATTATTATTATTATTATTATTATTTAATGATAATGTAATTTTATTTGTGAGGGAGTTTCTGGAAAAGTCTACCATCTACAAGCCTAAGGGTTCAAGCTATCTATTACTTTTATGTCCATATACTCTACAACATGAGCTCCACAATTATTTAATAGGTCAAAATTAATAATAATAAAATTTATATTAATCTATATAAGTATATAAATGTTATATTTTGATCAATATTATTTATTAATAATTAAAAGAAGATAGTATTTATAAATTATTATTTCTAAACAGATAAGTAAAGCACACATATAATATAAACTTTATATTCTTCATAAAATCTGACAAATGTCAATTGGATAAATAATTTATTATGTAAAATATGGTGCTTGGTGCATTAAGCATCACAAAGTCTTAAACTGATTTGTTATTTACATTTATTGTTTGCACAAACTAAAGTTAATATACATTATTTGCTTGTTAAATTATCTATTTCATACTAAGTGTTTGTTTAAAATTGTTAGGATTTTAAATATAAATTGAATTTTCATATTAAGTAAAAGTTGAATAACATGTTTGAAAAAAAATTTTCAAATTTTTTATCTTAAAGATTTTGTGAAATAAATAATTTATTTTTTTAGATTATGGTTGTGAACCACCTATTTTGAATTGGTGAATTGAAAGTCATCTTCCTTGATGGTAACTTACAAGAAGAGATTTTTATGGAACAACATGAACTAGAATAAGCTCCAAGATAGTGGTATAGGAAATTTAATTTTTCCATAATGGATTGGATATGATAAAATCTCTTATGATCATTGTGTTTAATGAAAAATTTATTATTCTTTTGCTTTACGTTGATGGCATGGTGATGGTTGGTCATGACATGAGCGAGATTCAAAGTCTCAAAAGGAGTTGAATAAGTCTTTTGCAATAAAGGATTCGGTTCCTACAAGAACAAATCTTTTGACATGAAAATTGTTCATGACAAGAAGAATGAAAAATTGTGGCAACAAAAAATACAGTGAAAAGGTATTAGCAAAAGATTTCATAATCATTTGTAGTTGGCAGTTTAATGTATGCTAATGTGTGTATAAGTGCAAACATTATTCATGTTGTTGGTGTTGTTAGTCGTTTCCGAGCTAACTCAAGAAAAGAGCATTGACAAGTTGCAAAATGAACACTCAAGTATCTCAAAGGTACTTCTAGAGTTTGTTTATGTTTTAGAAGTGGGAAGCTTATGCTGAATGATTATAGAAATTGATAAAAAAAATAAGGGGGGGGGGTTTATATTCAATTTGGGGAAAGATATTGGCACCACACTCAAGAAAGATAAGTGGTTGATCGCTACAAGTTACCCTGATAATATCAAATTTGAGTTCTTATAACTAAGAAATCCATAAAATTCTCACAAAGAGAAAATTCCATTTTCTTTCACAATTTATATATATTCTTATTATACCTCAGATACATCCTTTTATAGGGCAAATTATGTTAGGCTCTCTAAATTCCACATTAATTCCAATCAAGTAACCTTTAATGCCTACTAGTAACTAACTCCTACTAGTGTTATCCTTAATTCCTACTATATGCATAATTATTTTCTACTATGAGAACATCACGTTTTTTTATCTTTCCATGTCATCGTTCAACTACTTAATTAAAAACATAATACAAATTACTAAGAGAATCCAAAATTATATCTACCCCTTGAAGATCATTTCATTCCCTCCGTTTTCAAAGACATTCGTGCTCAAATGTCATGAGTACACTTCCTCCAAGAGAAACATAATACTAAGATTAAAGTTCATTCTTTTATTAGCTTTCCATTCCAAAAATGAAATCTCTGCAAATACTATTGATTGATTGATTGCAAATGATGTGTTATTGAGACATCTCACTTCAAGTTGAGCTCAAATAGTGTTCTACAAATGAGAAAGAGAAAGAAGAAATGCAGAAGATTCCATAGTCATCTGTAGTTGGTAATTTAACATAAGTTATGATGTGTACAAAACTAAACATTACTCATGTTGTTGATGTTGTTAGTCATTTCCTTGTTAATCCTAGAAAAGAGCATTGACAAGCTGTAAAATGGATACTCAGGTATCTCAAAGATACTTATAGAGTTTGTTTATGTTTTGAAAGTGGTAAGCCTATGTTGAATGGTTACACAAATGTAGATATGACTGGTGATGTAGGTTTCAAGGAGTCTACTTTTGATTATACGATGACAAGGGGAGAAAAATGTATTACTTTGTCTTCTACAAAGGCAAAACATATTATTGTTATAGAAAAAATCTGTAAGTAGGAAGGTGGTTGCATAAAATCGAGATGGAGTAGTGATAAGAAGAGTCTCTAGATGATGCTGTCTCGCTTGCATAGATTATGTTCGTAAGGGAGGGGGTTGGTGCTCCAGTACCTAAGGGTGCAGTAGCCTGGAAGCAACATATGCTCAATTTGGAAAATTGGAGGCTTGGAGGTGCGGGTTAGTGTAGAGGTGGGGCGT
>Ga0123342_1000400_pt1 | contig 67247 bp, 31 predicted proteins | sample Turbeawhitnodule_FD_89960 | JGI IMG/M metagenome (GOLD analysis project Ga0123342, IMG submission 89960) | Root nodule microbial communities of legume samples collected from Mexico - Turtle bean Mexico white nodule | ecosystem: Host-associated > Plants > Roots > Nodule | place: Mexico: Nepantla... | reverse complement strand
CTAAGGACCCTAACACTTTATCTCTCCCTATTTCTAATGCATATAATTCTGCTTTTGATTTTTTTTTTCTGATACTGCACCTCCTGTCGAGCCATGTGCCTCTACTCCTGCACCCAATACTGTTCCTCCACTAGCCTCATTATCCTATGATCTTCCAACAAATAGTACTCTGCTCCTACATCCAACATTGCACCTCCATCAGAATTATCACCGCCTACATCTCCAGGAAGCATCTCACCCCAATTTTCAATTTCAAAGAAGATCAGCTCGTCCTCACCGACAACCAATAATTTTTAAATTATTATCTAATTATTTGATAAGGTTTTAACTACCAGTTATTTAGATTTTAATTTTAGTAACAAAAATCTTAATAACTAATTAGATAACAATTTAAAAAAAAATAAAGCATAACAACTCAACCACAATAATATAGGAGCGGTGAACATACTGCTGCTCTAAATCCTTCATAAGTGTGTTTTGGGATTTTAATAGGTTGATGTGTGTTTATGTAAATTGTTTTATGATTTTGTAACATATTTAATTGGACTACTAAAAATAAGTTTTTTTAATAGAGTTAAAATATTCTTAAATATTTTTATTTATTCATTGGTTTTTATCCATACAAAATTCAACGATCAAGAAGAGGAATACAAGAAGATGCCATAAATTTAGATAAATACAATATGAACCTCAAAAGACCTAGATAATTCTTTTTCTCCCCTACCACAAAAAATATCTTTTTATATATAATATCATTTTAATAACATATATTTAAATAAATTATTTTCTTTCGATACATATGAACAAAAATAGATTGATTGGTTCCAGAAGCTCATCAGGATTAGGGTTAGAATATGTGTATTATTCACTTATAAACATACATCTCCACCAGTAAGGTCATTGAATTGATTTTCAATTCTTATATAATAATGACTTTAGAATTTTTATCTATATTACATGTTTATCTCATAATTAAATCTGAAAAGCTAGTAAAGAACTATTGTAGTAATGGTTACCGAAAGATGGTTGATTGATAGTTAGGTCAAATCTAATAATCTTGATAGAGATGTAGTTTTTTTACTGTATATGAAAATGTTCATTTTTATGATCATTACTCCATGGAATCAATCACCTTTTAGGTCTTGAAAGAAAGATAATACTTAGACGGATTTGACATAAACACTTTTTAATAAAAAAATTGCCATTAATGTCAAATATTTGCACACATAAAGAAATATCATTCACCGAAATACCCAAAAAGTATAGAATCTTATCTCATGGATAGACATGAAAAAATGTAATATGAATTTTAATCTATCAGCCTAAATATAATTTTAGAAATGATATCATCCATTTTTCATTAAAAGGTAATAAATAAATATGAATTGATATCGATGCTTTAACTCTGTTATAAATAAAATGTTTTAAAAAATTACATTTTTTTTAATGTTTTATAGTTAATATTATCTAAAAAAAAATCTTCAAAAATTTACTCAGTTAATTAATTACATAAAATATAAAAAATCTTATTTCATATATATTTAGTTTTTTTTTTCAGAATATAAATACAATCTATAAAAGATAAGATATGTATACGATATCCAATCATATTAAAACATCTAATTTATTTAAATTTCTAAAAAAAAAACTTTGTAAACACAACTTTCACTTAATCCATTAATATCATTAATAAGAAAGCTGATCAAATCCAATTTTACACTCTAGATTAAAATTCACAATTTATATAAATAACTGTAATATCGAAATTTGAAAATAAAAAACTTCACGATATATATATCCTTATTAATTTGTGATAGCTTGCAATCCAATCTAAACAATCATACTAGAAAAAGGGTGTCTCTATGTTATGTTGGAATAATGAAATGGAAAAGAATGATATTAACTCTTATAATTGATTTATTTAAAATATGATTAGTGAAATTTACTTTATTTTGGTATGATATATCTACTTATTCTTTTAACTACTTTCCACCAAACAAATTGACTAAAACTTTTGATAAGATATCTCTTTCAAATAATATGATTTTATTTATGAAAATTGAAACTGAACCTTTACTTAAAACATTCAAACTCAATTATTGAAATACCTTGGTGGCAAATTTAATTTGTCATATCCAAAATAAAAGTTGGTAATATATGAGACATGATGTTTTGCTGATTACAGTGTCAATGGTTTCATTGCATAAGCCTAACATGATAACTAGTAGTAGATAGCTAATTGACTACTTTTAGTCACTCCACTTTCCATTCTTTCTCATCACTTTTTTCTCTCTTGATTTGTAAGTGCAAAGCCATTTTAATTGTAGAAGAAAAAAATGAGAATGAAAAGATGCCATGTTAAGAAATAAAAAATATTTGACTTACCGTTTTAATATTATATAAAAAAAATATCTGAATTCTAATTATTAGAAAGTGAAATTTAAGTTTAATTCAACACCATAAAACCGGTGTTTATGGAGAGGTTTGTATCCACTTATATACAATAAAATATTTTCATCTCTAGTCGATGTGTGATCTCCAACATACATCCATCACGTCGAGAGTGACAGCTCGTCGTGCGTGCGACAACATATTATTGATGGTTTGATAACGGTCCGATAACGAGTGATACAATATGTCCAACAAACCCTCATTATGATAGACTTTAAATAGCTCTAATAACATATTATAAAATAGAACATAAATGAACAAAAGAGTAAAAAAGGATGCAAAAAATATGAGAAAGAATATCGCTAATATTATTCCATTGAGATTAAAACAAATAATATAAATATATACAAGTAGTACACGGTCTAACTAAATAGAGAAATAAGTACACTCATTATAGGTCTAGTTAAAGAAAAAAATAATCAATCAATAAATATTACAATCATAACAAACAAAATAAAATAAAATAAAAATTATTTATTTCTATAAAAAATTAATAATTAAAAAAAACACAATTAATATTATATCTTCTTGTATCGATATTCTTTACTAATATTACATTAAGAATTAAACTCAAATCTATAAAATTAATTTATAAATTAAGGTTTGTATAGTCGCTTTCGAATACTTGCAGTAGAGCGAAGTTTGAGCAAGGTGCGATGAGAACGCGAAATTGCTATCAAAACTCGCAATAATGCAAGCTACAAACTTGGACACTTGTCATCTTTTAACACTCTCATATTCATATCATTCATCTTATTTCAACCTTAAACCGACACGTACTTCAACATCTGTTCCTACACTTTTGGATCACTCTCTCATCAGTTTTCTAGACTTGTCTTTCATTTTCCAAAACCACTTCAAATAATATTTTGAAAAATATATATTTATATAGTTTTGTACTTATTTGTGTTTTTTGAAAAAAGTGTTTATATTTTTACGAAATTTAAACTTTAATTATTCTAAAATTATGCATTGTTTTCATTTGAACAAAAGAAAAACAATTTTCAATAAGTATCATGTAACTCGCGCTTTATTTAAAACATGAAAAATTAGTCAAATCCAATAAGAGTTTAAGCCCAGCCAATTTCTTGGTCCACCTCCATTTCTTCCTACATCTCCATAAATTTTTCAATTTCAAAATCACTTTTAAGCAAGAGACGCAATTTTTTTAATTATTTCTTAATTGTATAATTCGTAAATCTTTTAAACTCTAAAATTCAGAATACAAAACTGTACATTATGAATTTTGAAGTTCAGCAACATTTTTTTTTTCAATTCTGATTTGTATAATCTCTATACTTTCGAACTCTATATTTCAAAATACAATTTTTTTTTTAATTTTAGATTTCAAACTATATATTTCATAATATAATTTTGTATTTTAAATTATAAATTTCATAAAATATTAGATGGGTTCAAAAATGTATTTTATAAATCCTAAAATTTATAATACAATATTTTATTCTAAATTTTAAAGTTTGAAATGCATTTTTTTATTTGGGAATGCATTCCAAATTCAAGAGCTCAAAATACAATTTTTATTCTGAATTTTACTATTTGAAAAGTATTTTGAATCCAAGAAATATATTATGAATTTTAAAATTCAGAATACTATTTTGTATTCTAACTTTTATAATTCAAAAAATATCTTTTGAATTCAAAGATACATTATAAATTTTAAAATTTATAATACAAAATTGTATTATAAATTTTAGAGTAAGGGTAAATACATCCTGAACTTTAAAATGTGGAATACAATTTTATATTTGAAATGTATGAATCCGAACAAAAGGAGGAGTGTCAATAAAAAAGATGATAAAGGGTAAAATTGTCATTTCAAGTGTTTTATGGAGTCGCAGGAAGAAAGAATAGAGGTACAGGAAGAAATTCACTTAAGCCCACATGCTGGCCTTCCAGTCCAGCCCAAGCCCATGTAACTGACCCCGTTCCAGAAATAAGCCCAACGAAGAATCAAATCTCATAAAAAAAAAGTGCATTCGCGTTGAGAACGCAGTGGAAGAAGAAGAAGAAGAAGAAGAAGAAGAAGAAGAAGAAGAAGAGAGGAAGAAGAAGAGGAAGAAGAAGAAGAAGGGGTTGACGTGTGAGATAAAAGAATGGAGGACGATAAAATAGTTGGATACGTTACCGCGTACCTGAAGAAGAAAGGTTTCACACAAACCGAGAAGATTTTCCAAGAAGAGTTTCAGCACAACAAAACCACCAATTCATCTTCCAGTAATTCCCTTCTCGAACCCGACATTGCCAACCACCTCCTCGCCTTCTCTCAGTACTTCTCTCCCTTCTCCAACCTCCTATCGTTACCCTCCGTTCACGCTGCATCTCCTCACCGCACTCACTTTCCCGCTTTCAAACCCTATGTTTTGCAGATTGGAGAGTGGTCCCGCTAGGTTCCACGATGGCTACAGCAAACTGCGAACATGGACTTATTCTTCACTGGATTTGTACAAGGTAACGCGCCTCTTTTCACTTTCTTTTTATCCGTTTTTTTTTTTTCTGTTTTGGTTTCCGCGCGTTTTTTTTACGTCTCTCGCCGTATTTCTGCAGCACGAGTTGCTTCGCGTGCTTTATCCCGTGTTTATCCACTGTTTTATGGACCTTGTGGCGAAGGGACACGTTCAAGAAGGTAATTTTCTGTGTTCTAAATAGGGCACTTGTGCAATGCAGCACGTGTTTTGTTTTGTTGCTGTGTTTGTTTGTGACTGTGGTTGCTGTTTTCAGCTCGGAATTTCTTCAATACTTTTCGTGAAGACCACGAAATGATGCACTTGCGTGACCTTCAGAAGTTGGAAGGAGTTCTTTCTCCTACCCATCTGCAGGTTGGTTCCTGTCTAAAGTTTTGTATTGGTCTTTTAATTTTTTCGAGGTTCTTGGATCGTTAGCAATTAGTGTAAAATCTTGTGCAGGAAATGGAATTCGCTCACTCTCTTAGACAGAGCAAATTCAACATAAAGATATGTGAGGTAACGGATTGATTCTCCTAGGTTTGTTTATGAGCAGCGCAGTATTTCTTTTTATTTTTCACACATTCAAATTAAACCATCTCAGTCAACTAGTTTCTCCAACCTCCAGAACTCTAGTTCCCTGCCCCTTCTGTGGCTTCTTCCCTTACTGTTTAATCATGATTACATATGTAATTATTTGGACCAATATTTGTGATGCTTTTGTTCCTTGGGGGTTTTCAGGCCATAATGTATGTTGGTTCATGCCTATAACTTAAATGCAAATCAATTTGGTTTTCATTTAGCTTTTAAGTTGTTGTAGGTTCAACTCTTTATTGCTAGTTATTCAAATTAGTTGGTTTTATATGCTGGATCATGGTCGCTTGTTTGTGATACTAGTCTTTGCGTAATTTTATTCTCTGGAATTAATGTGTATAAATTTTTTCCACCCTCTCATTTTATATTTTGCACAAACTTAATTGTGGTACATTCACACACTGAATCACCGAGGATGGTGAATTTGAAAGAGGCATATAGAGGATACTTTGGCGTACCCCGGTGTCTCTAGTCCACAGTACACCTGCTGCAGACAGGGAATGCAATGGTGAATGTAATGTTGCATCCTATAAGCCAAGTTCAGATTTGAGAAATATTAACATTCTATGAAATGTTTAACTAACTCATCTATCATTGTAGAAGTTGACCCTGACACTAGGTTTTCACTGAGTCAGTTTTTTTCCTGGATAAACTTTACTGGTTGTAGTGAAACAAGGGTCATTATACAAGGCTCACGATTGCATTAAAGCTTTCTGCCTTTAAATGTAGTTTGATTCTTTTCTATTTGGGTTTAACTTAAGTGTCCTTAGCCAAATTATATTTTCCGTGTATATAGTAAGGGTATAATTATAGTAAACTTTGTCCATACCAGCAAACAACCATCTTAATCTAAAACCCTTTCAATTGCAAATTATACTCAATAATGTCACGTATCTGTATGTGTACACTCCAGGGATTGTGATTTAGGTGGCACCACATTGATGAGTGGTGGCAACTATTCATCATCTTTGTATAGTGTACTCACATGTTCAAGTGTGGAGCCAATGGCATCAGATAACTTGTTGATTGTGGGGGGGTGGAATTTGGGATGTGTCATCATTTCTAATCTCTGACTCACTTGGCTACCCAGCATTTACAGTGGGCATTTATGTATGCCATTGCTGTTGATTACCTTTATCGTGGGGGATTTGGCTCGCAAGGGCTTAATGGAAGTATCATGCAGGTGTTAGACTCAAGATTAGGTTATATTTTATTTTATAGATATATGGAATTCATCTATCCACAATGTCTTTGGACTATGTTAAGAAGGATGACTTATTTTTGTCTTCTGAAACACATGAACCATCACTGTGGTCTTTACATTTTTCCATTAAAATGGAGCTAAATAAATGGGGAATGCTGATAGCTGTTGATGTTTTGCCAGTATTCCTATGAGCTTCTGTTGCAACATCTACACAGTACGCAATCCACCACTATACTTGGTATTATAAATGAGCACATTAACTTTCAAGGTACTTTTATTTATTATGGATTGCATCCTGCTCATTTGAACTTCTTGTTATTGCATACACTTCATTGTATTTTGGTGTAATGTAGTTTCCCCTGGACAACCTAGCTTAATTTCTGATGATCCGGAAGCTGTTACCCTTACCGGAAGCAGCCAGGAAGCAGCAAACCGGATAAATCAAAAAGAAATTCATTGGGGGGTGAGTCTATTATTATTTCTACTAATTCTGATAAAGTTACAAGTTTTCCTGGTTATCTTGTTTCTGTACATACAACCCTATTTATTTACGTTTGCAAGCTTGGTGTAATGAAAGTGTCATCATAGCGTGAGAAACACTTGAAACTTTTTTTAATTCCCTGCTTTCCCTAATAGTGTCTACGTATTTTTTTTTTCACTTTGTTTTCTGATAGTAAATGGTGAATTTTGTTGTTTGTTAGAATTTTTTATGCAAATATATTGTTTTAAAACAAGAAATAAAGTGTCAGGTAGGCAGTTTTACAATTTCCTGGACACTTGTTAAAAAGGAGCTTTTTATTCTATTTTTCAAATGAATGGAATTACTTATTTAAATTATTAATGACTGATTCAGTAATTATCTGATTTAATTCTCAATGTGTTTCTCCTGTAGTTACTTGAAGACTCTCTTGAAGAACGGCTGGAAAAGGCAGGGGCCTTGCTTTCAGACTCTGAAAAGGGTGAAGGGGAAGCAAAAGAGGGGGAGAATGACGAGACTAAGGTATATCAGTTATAAAATTCACATGACCTGGTCAATTTAGTAAATTTTACTTGCTTATATTATATGAGGAAACACAGTACCTTTTATTTCTAGAATGTCGGTCTTTCAAACAGTGTGTGTGCATGGATTCTATTCTAGGATGTCTTATTTGAGTGTTTTTTCACTATAGTTTTCAAATATTCTTTTAGAAAAGATCATTTGAAGGGGGAAAGCAAGGTGGTGGTTCAGTCAAAAAAGTAAAAAAGGACAAGGGTGGTAATGCAGCTGGAAAGAGTGCAAAACCTGAAGCTAATACTGTACCTGCAGCTCCTCGAGTAAAGCCTGAACTCCCCTTACCCATAATGTATTCTCTCAATCCCATATCTTCATTTACCATGCTTTTTAAACTAGTAAGATGAGGATCAGAGCTGAAGGCAATCAAGGGATTATGTTCGTTTTCTTTTCATTCAAAATTGTATTGCTAATGTGAATGCCACAATTCTAAAATAATTGATGGAATTAAAGTAGGAGCAAAGCAGTCATTTTATTGGCATATGTTTTCTAAAAAGGGTTTTTCTTTTATTGATGACTTTTCTTCCCTATTATTTTATAAGTGCCATTTCTGTTTAGCCATATAGTCAAATAAAAAAATCAGCATTTAGTCATTCACATATTTTCTAAACTAAATTTAATGAGTCTCCTTTCTGTTGTGGTTGGAATTAAAAGTTATTCTTATAATTTGAGTCCTTTTGCTTACAGAATTTATCAAAGTTCTGAGACTGGGCTCTATTGCTTGCAATGTTTTTGTTTGACACCTGCAATTAGTTGAGTGGAACCTAGATTAATGCATATCACTGAGTGAATTTATGTTTGTTGGGCTCCGTTAGTGCATTTTTAGTTTGTTATAGATGTTTAGGGTTTAGGGTGTTATTTTATTTAGCTTTAGGTTGAATGCTTGTTTTGTTCTAGACAGGAAGAAAGTTTAACCTGAAAAAAATTCATGTGGAGGTGTGGGCATGACTGCTTTTTGTATATTTGGGGGTTGTAAAATGAAATTTTTTTTATTAGAAATGGGAGGGGTGACATCAAATAGGAGGATAACAAACACTCCAAAAGAAGAAAATCTAAATACAACCATAAACATGGAGAAGTTAAGAATGCAGCTAGGTCTCTGCGAGCAAGGCTTCCCACTATTGACCCTTTATTTCTGTGGAAATTGGGTGGAAAGAAATAGAGAATGGAGAGCAGGTAGAAAGTTCCCATTTAATTTGCCTGACACAATAGAAACGAGCAAGATTTTTTTTCCTACAAATTCTCGTATGGAAAGACTTTTTCCCGTTTCTATTTTTAAGTGTGGACTCTAAACTCTATTTTTGTCCTTCATTTCTCTTTGTTCCTTAAAAAAGGATGAAAGTGTATACATTTGTTATTCTTTCTGTATATTTCTCTTCATCCAAAGAATTCATTCTTTTCACTATATTTCTATTCATAAAAGACAAGATGTAAGAGGGCAAGCCTCTACTTTAAATGGGAATTCCAAGTCTAACACTGGGTTGATTTGGGACTCCTCTGTGCTGCATCAATCATGTTTAAATGGAAAGAGTGGTCATGTAACTTTGTACAGATGATCCTACTCTTTAAAGGGGATATACTTTGAATTGGAATTCCATGTTTGGCTTGTTGCTGATTATTTTGTAGCACAAGTGGGCTAATTGGATGGGTTGGTAGGTAGTACATATCTATTTTACCTGTTATTAGTGGATAAAGTGTTTAGATCCTGCATTCCTCATAATTTTGAAGGGGAAATGGGATATTTTTATTTGTTTCTATCGAAATCAGATAATAGTAGTTGAGCTCTTGAATTAGTCAGATATTCAAAATATTCATTGGACCAAAAGCACATAATTTCTTAAGTGATTCACTTCCGTATATTTTGTTATCCAATGATTCCATGTAATGCAAGGTATTTAATATCACTAATACTAATGATGTAAATATCTCAATGATTAGGTTGTGACTTTTTTGTTACTTCATTTAATTGAATTTCGTAATGCTGAATCATTGCAGCCCAACTGAGGTGGAACAGTCCATCCTTGAGGATTTAAGGAACCGTGTACAGCTCAGCAGTGTTGCATTGCCGTCAGTTAGCTTTTACACATTTATAAATACACATAATGGGTAACGTCCAACACATTTATTATTGTTTTCTATATAACGTTTGGATTTCTGTTGCTTAATTCATTTTTGCATACCATCTCAGTTTAAGCTGTTCATCAATATCCCATGACGGATCATTAATTGCTGGAGGATTTTCTGACTCATCACTGAAGGTCTTTTTTCTTCTCTATATTTCCTCTTATATTCACCTCTTCAATAGAAAACCCTCTTTCTCTGGAGTTCTAAATTGATTGAATTTCTGATTGTATGCCCAGGTTTGGGATATGGCAAAGCTTGGACAACCGCCTGTCAGTTGTAAGTTTGTATTTGTAAATTTCTTTTTGTTTAGACCTAGCTGTTACTGTTGCATCATTGCTTGAGAAATGTGAATTTTGTCAATCAAGTACAATGGTTCAGAGAAAGTGTAGTTTAAGAAATACACTGATGAAATAAACTTGTAATTAATTTAAGCAAGACATTCAGTGATATAGTAGTCATACTTTTAACTGCCTCGTGTATAAAGAAGAGAAGAGAGCTTCTTAGCTAGCAGTACCTCTCTTTGTAGTCATCTTGTGATGGACTTATTGACTTGGACTTTGTTGAAGAAAGTCTGCTGGATTATCTTTTAGTCTATTATGAACATAAATTCAATTAGAAAAATAAAGTTTTGGTGGCTTAAGAATGTGATCCTGACCAGTGTAGACATTCTATTTCAATATGGTTTAAGAATGGATCAATTTCCCCCCCTCTAATTGTTAATCGGTAAAACACCCAGGCTCTAGTAACAAACTTAAGATTTGAGTTGAAAAAACAAAGCAAGCTTGAGTGGACGGGAGCTCATGCAATTTCCTAGCATTTTGAGCATTATCAAATGGTTTTGCATGTTGTAAAAGTCTGGTTATCAATTTTGCTATTATTAGCTCTTTCGCAGGGTGAGAATGACACATCACCAAATGATCAAATGTTTGGGCAAGGTGTTGGGAAAAGACAGTATACACTGTTTCAAGGTCATTCAGGACCTGTTTATGCAGCCTCTTTTAGTCCTGTGGGAGATTTTATCCTTTCATCCTCAGCAGACTCAACAAGTACACTTTTTTGATCTCATTTTTTGTTCGTTCTAATTTTGTTCTTTTATATTATAGTTTTAATTCTGAACCTTACGAATATTAAATTTTTATGCAGTTCGATTATGGAGCACCAAACTTAATGCCAACCTTGTTTGTTATAAGGGTCACAATTACCCTGTCTGGGATGTTCAGGTAAAACAATTTTATGTTCTGATAGTGAATGTAGAATAAGATACCAGTTGCATGAATAAAAAATTAAAGATAAAAATTAAAATATGATGTATACTTTAATTGCTTAAACAAATGTAGCACATGCTTGTATATGCAAGTTAGACCACATTCATCTCTATATATGCTCCAAATGTCTTGTTAATGTGATCCACTTTATTTTGTAAAATAAATAAAACAAGACAGGAATGAAGAGCACAACGAGATATCCTAACAAATGACGTCAAGCCTCCCCTTTCTTTTTAGCTTAATATTTGTGAGGGAAAGCCTTTATAATCCCACCCTGTTTATTTTCTTGCATGTTTAATGTGGTATAACGTGTAAATGATACAAACTAGTTCTTCCTCTTTTTCCTCTGTAATTTACTTCATAGTTTTTACTGGTAAAATGTCATGAAATTTTTGTTTGCTATGATAAGAAAGTTTTGAAATTTCTATGGGATTTGTTGAAGAGTCAATGCTGTGCTTTGTACCCTCAAGTTAATTGTTGCAGCTTGCAGAATTCTGCTTTTTAGCACAAATATTTTTTTTCCTCTTTTTTCACCTTGGGACGTCATTCTTGTCTGCATGTACATTCTGGAAGGCTGTGTTATTTATTTGTTTTTATGGATGCAGTTTAGTCCTGTAGGGCATTATTTTGCTAGCTCTTCACACGACAGAACTGCTAGGATTTGGTCCATGGACAGGATACAGCCCTTGAGAATAATGGCAGGGCACTTGTCTGATGTTGATGTAAGTTATTGCATTCCATATTCTTTGTTGCTTCTGTTTTTTTTCGAGATTTTGTTCTTTTCTGGGATCTATATATTTGCCACTAGCTTATTTAATTTTCTAATTACGCATCGATTGCTTCGGATTCATATACCTGTGATTTAATTATTTGTACATCTTTAAGTTTATGATCAAGCAGGGTTCTGTGAAGTCTGTTTTGAATAGGGGAAATTATCTTTTATTCTCTTCTGAAGTCATAATAGTGTAAGAATTCCTAATTGGTTATATGTTCAAAATATTTGTCTGCGAAACCTATATTTTGGCACCTAATCTTAGAAGGTTAAAAAGGAGCTATACTCATCATTATGTATTAAGAAACAATCTTGACCTATTTTGTGATCATTTTTAGTGTGTGCAATGGCATGCCAACTGCAACTACATTGCAACTGGTTCCAGTGACAAAACAGTTCGACTATGGGATGTGCAGAGTGGTGAGTGTGTCCGGGTTTTTGTTGGTCATAGGGGTATGATTTTGTCTTTGGCAATGTCTCCTGATGGTCGCTATATGGCATCTGGTGATGAAGATGGCACGATCATGATGTGGGACCTCTCTAGTGGCCGCAGCCTCACACCTTTGATTGGGCACACGTCCTGTGTCTGGTCCCTCGCATTCAGGTGATCCCCTATTGCTGTATTTTATCATAATGAGGAAGTGGATTAAAGGTTTTTGAGGTTGCTATCTCACTTTGGTAACAATACTTACTGGCTATTCATAATGGTTGAATGTATCAGTTCTGAAGGTTCTGTTCTAGCATCTGGATCTGCTGATTGCACTGTAAAATTGTGGGATGTAAATACGAGCACCAAGGTTTCAAGGGCTGAAGAAAAGTAAGTTCGTCTATCATGACAATTGTTTTTGAATCGTTTGGCATAGGAAATCTTTTATTTCTAACTAATCCAAGTTCTTGGGAAAATTTATAAAATTTGTCTAGTAATTATTCAATTTCTACAGCAATAAATAATATATTTACCACGAAGTATCATTGAAAGGTGTATTAACACTCAATTACCACGTGAAACATATATTTTCACTTACCGTCATTGTCAGAGCCAGACCGAAACGGCCAGTTGAATCAGGAATCTGATCAGTCTTCGGCCCAAAACTTTCTAAAATCTGGATTTCATTTGAATCGAGATAAAATCCGTCAAATTGGAAAAACTAGGAAAACCGACACTTTAAGAGATACAACTGGTTTGGCTCTTGAAGCATTTTTGTTGTTGTAGCTGGGTATTTTAATAGATTTATAGTTGGTAATGAACTGTTTGTTTCTTTTTATTTGATTTTAAATAAGATGTGTATTAGATTTGTTTCTTTTTATTTGTAGCATATTTATTATGTTATGATTTATGACACTTTCAAGTGAAGTTTAATTTTTTTTATAAAATATAATGTTTTATTAAAACTGGTTTGACTCTGGTGGAAGCCGTTGAATTTTTGAACTCGAAATCCATATTCCGTTACCTTTTGACAACCTTGGTGATACCTCTAATTTGTTGTAGAAGTGGGAACGCTAACAGACTTAGATCACTGAAAACTCTGCCAACGAAATCTACCCCAGTTTACTCATTGCGGGTAAGATCACTTGACGCTTGATTACATGCTCATGGTCATGGATAATGTTGATATAATTTTGTAGGATTGAAGCATGCATGTTTGACACTTGCATTCTGTTGTTTGAAACAGTTTTCTCGAAGGAATCTTCTTTTCGCGGCTGGGGCTCTAGCAAAAAGTGGCTAACATATTTGAGTATGTTATGTTTACTAATACATAGATCAGATCAAAGTGGTAGAAGCTGAATTTATCGCCTAAAAAGCAACGCGCATCATAGTTTTGTACTCCCTCTTCTGTACCTCCTATATGTACGGAGGAAATTCCGTTAAATTTTAATGATATTAAATTTGTCAGTAATTTTTATTTTTTATAGTTAATCATATATTTATTGACACATTCTCTTTTCATTTAATTCATGTATTTCCACTCCAGTAATTACTATCAATCTTTTATATTGTTTCTGGATAAAATAAGTTTTAGTTTTATAAAAATGATTGCAGTAAGCTTAATAAGATTTTATAAGAAATTCCTTAACAGTATTTTGCCATCAATTTTTTTTTTCCTCTTTATGAATTAAGGTACGGTGTATATATGGTGGTAAGAAATAATTAACTTTTTGCTGCGTACACACGAAGAATGGCAATTGGAGGAGCCTTGACAAGTCAATAGTAAAAAGACCCTCATTCTCAGTAGCACTCCCCCAATTTATTGAAATGTGTGTCTATATATATATATATATATATATATATATATATTGTTAGTGAAAAAATATAGTCTGACATGTTCGTGGTGGATCTATTAATTTATTAATTATAACCAAGACGCTTTCATTGAGTTCATTTTTAAAAGAGAAATGATTTTTTGACACCCAGTTTTCCTTTCCTTTGTTCCAGATTACACATTCTTTTAAGTGTTAGAGTAATAGGGACATTTTTGTAAAATAAAAGGCACAAAGATGAGTGTAATTTAGTGTATTGGGTGTCAAATAATAATACTCTTTTTAAAATATCTCAACTGAGAGAGAAAGTTATGTCAAATCACATACAGTGAAGAGGAATTTTATGGTTAAGTGATGAATGAAATATTTCTACGCAATTTTAAGGTCTAAATGCATAGATTAAATGATGCAACTTTTTTAGTTTAAATAGTGATTTCATGTGGTGCCTTAAAAATTTGTTGAATTTTTGGCAAATAAACGGATTTAGTGTGCATGTGTATGTATATACAAAGACTATTCAAATCTTGGTTCATAAAAAAGAATAATCCTTTTTATTAGATCCAACCTCTATTAATTAAAGTAATGTCATCTAATTAATCAAATGTTAAGAGTATTTGAATGCCAATAACTAACATGAAATAAGTAAAACAGACGGAAATTTTACTTTCAGAATTTGACTACAAAATTCTGATAGGAAAAAGGCATACATGAATACCATGAGGCTATAGTTTTTATGATTAGAAAAACACCCGAAAAGCCGTAGTTATTGGTTTGAGGTTGAAGTAAGATGATTGATAAGGTTTGTAGAGGTAATATTAGAAGCTTGTATGGTTAAGTTGCATCCTGAAACCTAAAACTAGGATTGAGAGAGAGTGGGTAGTTTAATATTGACGAGAACTTGAAAGTAGTTGTTCCAAAAATATCTCCAACTCCCAATGATGACATGGGAAGCATATTTCCTCAACTTGCAACGACCGCTACAGTGACTCACATTTGAAGGGAACAGCAATTACAACCACACGTTCATTCCTCTTTGCACTTCTCAGTGAATGGTTTTAAATACACCACGGACATTTCATTAATGTGTCTTCAGCATTCTAAAACTCAACTATTTGTATCCTTCCTTCTCATCTTTTCATTTATTTCCATTGCATACCACAAGGCACATAAACAAGGTACAATGTAAGGACTTTCACAGACTAATGAACAGATAAACATGATAACAGTTTCTCTTCAGAAGGGTGACATGTTTCCACAAACCCAAAGTCAGCACAAGTAGTACTTTGTTTCCCTTTGCCTTTTGTCAGCTACTCCACTGCAATCCAAGGCTTCCTTTTGCTTTCTCTTCATCAACTAACTCAACCAGTCACACAGGCATCAACACAATAATTCACCACAATTTTTAAATTACAACATTCTGAATCCAACTCTCATTAGCAGACCCAAAATTAAATGTCAGTTCATATTGTGCAGAAAAAAAAACACTATGTATATGATTTATAATAACTCATACTATAATTAACTCCTGCTACCAATTCAAATACCTACTGAGGACAACAATCAAGATGATGAGAGCAGACAAATCAAGAATACAAATTTTCCTAATTACTGGTTTTACTGAAAACATGATAGATTTTACCATGATACTGACAATGAAGCTATTGTCTCAATGCTATCTTTCAGTACTTTGATGCTTTATTACTGAGCTCCAAAGTGTCATTTGAAAATGGATCTTGAACCATTACAAATACAAACACATCCTTATACCATGCTGGGGTGTGTTTAATTTGGTGAATAACTTAATTAACTCTTCATTCAAATAAGAGCTTGAATTGTAAGCTACACTGAAAAGATTTCTTAGTTATTTTTTAAAAGTTTAGCAGTAATGTTTATTAAAATAAGGTTAAATAATATATTAAAAATGACCTAAATCACTGTTATAAACTTGTATAATAGCTCTTCCAAAAGTCCCTTAAAATTGTTGGAAAAGTTATACTAGAATATTAACGTGGAAGGATATACTGTTAAATGAAGATGCAAGCTTAACCACCAAAGACTTTTTGTGAATCATTCGCCTAAACATTAGTAGAAAGAACAATTAGACGGTCGAATTATCAATCACTATTTGAATTTGAATGTCTAATCAAAAGTGGAACACTGTTTACTATGACCTGATAAGATTAGATAAGATTAAGCATAAATAGAGAAAGCAGGTACATGGTCTTCAATTATCATAAAGTCTAAAAGAAACATAAATAAGTGGACAGATTATGAAACAACCACTTTGAGCTATAAACCATGATAAGGGTTGATAAGAAAAAATAACAAATTTGTAGTGTATGGAAAATCAAAACATAAAAATATGTCAGTTATAAGTTAGTTCTGAAATGAAAATGAAATCCAATTAACTAAATGAAAAAGCTTTCTACTTTTACTCTTAATTAAAATGTCATTTTATTTTCTATTTACAAAAAATTGTATAAAAAAATGTAGAAATGAGTGTCGTTTTTGTATTAAAAGTAAAAAAACAGAAAACCTTTTCTGGAATCAAATAGACAATTTTAAACTAGAATTTACACACTTCCACATACAAATGTTTAAAATATACAAGAATGAGTTCACTCGTGCAATCTTTAAAATCTTGAACAAAAAATTTCTGTAGCTTATGCAAATGCAAGCCATGGAATCAAAACGTTTAAATAAACTTTCACTTCAGAAAAAAGTCATAGAATCTGAGAAATCTTAACATTTACTTGGGCTTCCAATTCAATTTTCTTTCCATCACGTTTATCATTTCTATCTTGTTTATTTTTTTCTGGGTGTCACCAAACAAAAACACAGAACTTAAAATAATAATATTCATTTTATTTTTAATTTAAAATTCTAATAAAAATAATAACATTTTGATAATATTTGTTTTATTTTTAATTTAAAATTATAATATACATTATTATATTATTAAAGTGGCTTGTAAAGTATAATTTTTTCTTGTAAGTGTCAAAGTATTATTTCATTACAAGAGTAGCAACCAGTGAAATGTTTTTCAATGAATCAAACCACTGCTGTATAAATCAATAATCCATGTGGTTATATAAGAAAAAAATGCTTACAATAATCATCACCATAATTCATAACTTATTTTTCAGAATTACAAACCAAATTGAAAGACAAAAAATTGAGTACAAAAAAGAAAATCATTGATATGGATGGACTTAGTTGCAAACAAGTAAATGTGTATAAAGCTCTGAACTTCTAAAGATCTCTGATTCGATTTTACGACCAAAAATCATTGGTAAATTAATCTAATGGAAGAGTAAATCGTGTTCATCATTTATACATGTGAAATCCATATCAATTAATCACACACCTTAAAAGAAAACTTCAAATTTGCCCTCATTTTAGAATTTTTATATATGAAATATAATGGTGATAAATGTAGTAATAATATATAGAAAATTGTGGAGCATATATTTTCAGAACATAGCATATATAAATACAATTGAATCTAAATAATTCCATGAAAAAAAAGAAGATGCAATCATATCCGTCACGTACTCCTTCTAATACACCCACCAATTCTATGTTGTATTTTCACCCATTGGATATATATTGTCTCCATCAAAGGAAAACCAAAATAAATGTGAAAAGGATATATAGGTGGTTCATATTAAAACCCCATAAAAGATCAATTCTAAAAGTTATTAAATAAACATAGAACCTTTGAATCCCTATTTGAATTTAAAAACTACAAAATCTTATTGCCATTAAAGATGATAACTTAAAGACCAACACATCACCAAAACCTTTTCTTTTCGAAAACCTTGACTAAATAAATGGGAAAATAACTAAATTGTTATAGTTAATATCATTTGATTTTATGTAGAAGTAACAGGCCTATAGAAATGAATTTGCATTAATTAAGCACCACAGGAGTAACAGGCATTAATTAACCTATGTTTACCTAAGAGATATGTCTGATTCAAGATTAACCTCTTCAATTCTCCATGGTTCATTCACTGTATTAAACATTTTAGTCCCCATTCAATATATCATGCCAATAGTTAAACAAGGTATTTCTAATAATTAACAGTAGTCAGCAAAAAGAAAGCAAAAAATGTAAACAGTGACAACATAATGATGCTGCTTTTCCAACATCCAGAATAAGTAAGAAGGGTCAAAGCCTAAGCTTAAATCTGCATCAAACTCGGAGAAATCAGGGTGCAGCTTGTGAAGAATATCAATCCAAACATTTATTTCAACACTACAAAATTCAAAAGTAAAAAGAACTTAACAAGAAAATCTCCGAAATAGTGAAGACATAGCAAGGAGAGAATCGAAACAGTGGTCACATTCCCAAACTCTCAAACAACTTTGTCGTAGCTGAGTACAAAGAACGTACACTACAGTTAAGGTGATAGGGTTTAACAGATAAGCCAACCAAAACCGGTTAAGAAACGCATCCAAAAGTCCAAGATACTAGAATCTAGCTAACCTGAGGTGGGCACAAAAACTAGTCAACAGGAACCGGTACCTCTTACGGAGTAAATAAACCTCGTTCGCATGTGCAAGAATTATAAAATATAGGGAATGATGAACATGAAATCAGGAAGACAATGTTAGACAGAGAGAAAAAAATTGTGATGACCACACTAAATGACGTGAATGGTCCCATGTTATGCTATGCATATTAAAAAAATTGCCGCTAATTAACCTGCACTGTTAATGAGGGAGTTCGTTCTGCCACGCTATCAAAAGTCACGCTTTTCTGTTTAATTACAGATAATATAAAATTGAATGATGATCAGTAATATATAGAAAATCCATCTGGGAATAGATCATGAAACTGAAGCATAAAAATAGGGAAAGAAACATAGAAACATAAAAACGACACTGGTTTTCTTTTCACTGTTTGATATATATATAATCAATTAATAAACAATGAACCTGTTGTGAGGCATGGATGATGTTGTTGTTGTTGAGTTGAGGTCCATGATGAGAGTGTGAAAAGTTGTGGAGAGAGTGTGTGGGGTTGAGTTGGGGTTTGTTTGGTGGGAATTGGAACAAAGCAGAGCCAGTTTGGAAGTAATTTCCAGCACTGGAAGTTGACAGAAAGAGAAGTGAGCACGCAAAAGTAACAGCATATAACTATACCAGGTGCCTCTGTGTGCTCACTCTCTTCTGTCAATTTCTATGTTCCAAGAAAGAAAAACAAAGTGGAAGGGTAAGTGCTAAAAGCAAATGACTGCCCAAATTTGGAAAGCTTCACAAAAAGGAAAAGTGGATTTGAAAAATCAAAAGGGGAAAAAAATGGTAATTGAATCAGATCTGGAGGAATAGAGAGATACCCATTAAAGGAAAAACGAAGGACTGTTGTCATATACGATCCACACCATCCACCCACCCACCCACCCACCATCTTATTTATCCACAATTCAATTACTAGAAAAATGATTAGGGTTTGATAATTGATACCCATGAAGAACATCACAAAATAATAGGAAAAATAACAGGTGTATTAACGTATAAACTTAGTACTTAAAAAAGTGAAAAAAAAATTGTATGAACAATTGTTTAAACTGATATGAGATAGTTGTTAAGAAAAGTAAGATGTTGAAAATGGAGAAAGAGAGAAGAAAAAAAGAAGAAAGATGAAAGACGAAGCAGAAAGAAACTGATAGTGTTTGTGTTGGTGGTTGTGGCATAGGTATGAGAAAGCCCTTACTCATGCAACACGTCCCAATGACACGTATGAGATCCCAACCCCCCCACACACACCTCAGAGACTCTGAAGTTGGAATAGTTAACACACATCTGCATCTAACTCCCTTGAAAGATGAAGAGCTAGAAATTGGAAATGATAGAGCAGCTTTTCGCTGCACACACAGACGCTTAAATAGTTAAATGTCACAAATGACATTGCATTTCATTTCTTCTTTTTCTCTTTTTCCCTTCTAAATCTGTCAATCTTATGACCCCAAACCAAAACATCATAAAATCATTTATTATTTATCAGATACCAATCATGATAATATTTTCATCTTTCTTTTCGTTTAGAGATGGAAGATTGGATGCGTCAACATATAAAGAAAATAAAACAACAAACAATTTTGTTTATATATATTTGTTTTCTATTATAATAATAACAATAATAAACAATTAAAAATAAAATTATCTTCTTTACAGTTAAACAATGTTTCTTTGTATTTTTTTATTTTGTTGTTCTATCAATGGAGTGTGTGTGATGGGGGGAGTGAATGTGACGTTTTAGGAGAAGACAAAGAGAACAGGAAGGACACGATAAAAGGGAAGAGAGAGATGATGGAATGATGAGCGTCTGATGAGGAAAGGGGCGTTCCCTGCCGTGTGATCAGAGTGGGTACCAAAGCTGTTACGGTGGTAATGATGTATTGGAAATTGGGCTGATTGGACTTTGGGCCTGCGACATTTGGGGGAGACAAAAAACCATTAGGATTCACTGCGACCACACGTACTGTAACGCTTCCCAAACATCACCTCACTCACCCTATTCCTATTCCTATTCCTATTCCTATTCCTCCTATTCCTGTTTCTACACCTATTCCTATGCCTATTCTGCTTTTACTCCTTTCATCTACGCTTCTCCTGTTTGCAGTCTCACTTTACATCAAAACCTTATCTTCTTACCTTACCACCAAATCTAACCCCTCTTAATAATTCCATTATTTTCTCAACCACAAAATAATTCTATTTTTTTATCTATGTTTTAATAAACTACATTAATATTTTACTAGTAATATAAAGCAATAAAAAAACACCTGTGAGTATTTTAGCAAATAATCCATTGACCTAAAGTGGAGTCAAATTTGATGGAAAAAAAATACGTGGAAGTAATACAGAATTTAACGTGATTTGATCGTCAATATAAATTCATACAGATAACTATTAGGTTTTCATTACCTAATTACTAGTACAATTATCTCTTTAAATATAAATTATAAAAAGAACACACAATAATTAAATTCACTCACTAAACATGGTGTTTGTTCAACTCAACTTAATTGATTTTCACATATTTAGGAAAAATGTTTTAATGGTAGGTTGAAAGCAATGTGATGTTATTATTATAAGAGAAATAATTAGAAAAAAATAAAAAATAAAAAAAAATGAGTGAGATAGGTACGTGAGAGAGGCATGAAAGGTGTACGATGTGCACCCAAAACGGAATGGTTGGCCTTTGGAGTAAAATTGAGGTGTAATTAATTTTATATATATTTTATTAATAATTAAAAAAGAAATAAAAATAATAATGATGATGATGTTAGCCGTAGAGTGTAGCAGAGAGAGGCAGAAGCAGGGACCGTTCCTTGGTACTTTGTACCATTTTTCTTTAGTCGTTATCTCTCTGTTTTTTCTCTTTTTAATCGAAACCCTATTCCCAACACTCAATATTCAAACCCTATCATCTTCTTCCCTTCTTCTCTTCTCTGTAATTATTTACCCATCACTTTTCAACCTCAAAATACACCTCCTAACTTAAGTTTAACATCATCAATCCACTACAATACTTTCTTAAGTACCTTTCATTTCACTCTAAAAATACTGCTATAAATTCAAATAACTTAATTCCTCAACCTTTTCAACCCATCACCAGATTCAGTTAGATGAAGTTTCATCATCAGTTTGTGTACTCATCTACTTTTTTTAACACAATATAATTATAATTTTTTAAAAATTATAAATAATATTACTTTATTCAAATTTCTCTTATTATATAATAAAAATCATAAAATAAAAATTAAATTTTAGAGACAAAAATAATTAGTTGGTATATTTATTAAATTATAAATTATTTTAGAAATTAACATTTTTTTTTCTAAATTAATTTTTATTATTTTGATAGTAAATATTAAGTAATTTTCAATTTAGAAACTATTTAATAATTATATAAACTAATTTAAAAATTATTTTCTTTTAATTTTTAAAATAGTTTTTAATTTAATCACTATAACAACTAATTATTTTTTATTTTTTTATGTTTAAAATTGATTTCTATTTCGTAATTTTCTTATAGTCTCTATATATATTAATTTATATATCCAATTATAATATTTAAGAATTGAAATTAATTTTACTGATGTGATTTAATTTTAGAAAATAATGATTAGAAAAATTTTTTAAGAAAAAAATTGACTAAATTATTTGTTGGTCTTATATATGATCATGCAAGACCAAATATTTTTTTTTTCCATTTGGAATTTTAGATGGAAAGGAGTAATATATTTTCCTAGTTTTAACTGAAAAATTAAGTAAAAATTAATAAACTAGTGATAATTGATAGTTCAAGCATCTTAAACTAAGTTATTTTAAATCTTAAATATTTTGTAAATTTATCTCTTAAATTATTTAAAAATATATAAAATGACACATATGATATTTTTACGTGAATTTCAGTTTATGGTTAAAAATAGGTGTTTCTAGTTTGTTTTTTAAATTTTGACTTTAACTCTTTGCTTTTTTTATTTTTAGATGAATTATTTTAATCACAATTTTTTTAATTTCAAATATTATGTTTTTCGTATTATATATCTTATTCTATGTATTAAAATTAAATAAATATAATTAATTCATATTGAAGTAGATGTTACATTCTTGCTATATATTAGTTAGTGTATTGATTAAAATAAATAGTTAAATATAACAGTATTAAAAAAATAATCAAATAAATCTATTATTATAAATTTCTTCAAATATAATATTTAACTAATAAAATAAATAGTAATAATTTAAAAACATTTAGAAAATATATCATTTTAAAAATTACTATTTTTTCTATAGTAAAATTGTTTAAAATATACGAAATTGATAACTATTTTTTTTCTATTTGTTTAAGAAAAATATAGTCAATAGTTACTAAAAAATAATTTTAAAATTAAAAAATAATTAATTATTATTAATAAATTAAATATTATTTTAGAAATTAAAATAATTATTAATATTTAAAATAATTTTTATTATTAATAAAATTTATAAACTAATTTCTAAATTATTATCTAATTAGTTGAGTTTAACAAGATAGTTATAAGTTTAACAAAAATGATTTCATAATCTCAATTCAAAATTAATGTTAATTTAAGCACAATTCTCATTTATATTATTAATATATTTCCTAATTTATCTTAATCTAGTTCCACTTCATTTTAAAAAATAGAAACTCACAATTGTGAAACAATTCAAAAAGAGAAGACAAAAAAAATGAAAAGAAATCTGTATATAAAATAGGTCTGTATCTCATTAAAGAAAAATTACAGAAGAGATCAATAGAACTCAAAAAGATAAAACAAAATGTATTTAATGTTCTTGCACCTTGGTTTTCTAAAAGCATTTACGAAGTTAGTGAGGAAGATTTTAGCTTCCTAACACTTGCATACTTTGTAATAATATTTCTTGAAATTAATTGATGTTCCATGTTTTTTTAATAATAGTTTTTTTATGTTTTATTATATATCCAATAGTATGAAATTTGTGTGTCCTATAATTAAAAGTCATAATTTAACATCACAAGTTTAATAAATCAATAAATATGAACATGGTGACGACTATGCACATTCTTATCTTAATTCCTGTATCCAATCTAATCAGTTGTATTCATAATTATATTTGGTTAATCAGTTGTATTCTCCTTCAACGTCTCACAAATTCAAACAAAAACTATGAATACAAATTTATTTCACATTCATAGAAGCAAAGATTTATGATATGGTTATTTCAATAAATTAAAAAAACTAACAATAAATCTGTTCAGTTGGATATACTGAAAAATAACATACACTACAAGAAAATCATGAAATAAAAATTAATTTTAGAGATAAAAAAATAATTAGTTATTATAATAACTAAATTGGAGACAATTTTAAAAATTTAAAAAAAAATTGATTTCTAAATTAATTTATATTTCTGTTAAATCGTTTCTAAAGTGGTATTTAATTAGCTATCAAGGTTTTTCTACCAAATTTAGAATTAGTTGTTAAAACCTTGATAGTTAATGAAATACCAATTTAAAAATTATTTAATAATAATAGAAACTGATTTAAAAATTATTTTTTTAATTTATAAAATAATCTCTAATTTAATTATTATATCAATTAATTATTAATGGGAATACAATTTAGAATTAAAACAAAACAGATCTGAGATGTAACAAAGCAATGCATTTATCTGATGACACCAATGGTTTCCTTGAAACATAACTGACACAAGTTCAAAACAACAGTTGCATCACTGCAATGAATATCAACGATGACACTCTAACAGTCACAATTCCTGAAAGCAATTTATATTTATTTACTATCCAACAACTCAATTTCTTAAGCAGATAATTTTGAATAATGAATGTGTATATATTTTATAGAATACAGAAAAAGAAAAGAAAGATGAAATGGCTGGGACAGTATTAATTATCACATTTATTTTATACCCAAATAATTATTACTTTAATATAATGTAAAATTTCATTCTAAAAAGTAGTTGTAAAATGAATATTTTCTTTTAAAATAATGGTGTGAAAAGGTATTTTTCTAGTTTGTGGCTGAAGTTGGTGATGGCAAAAGAGTGGAAACATAATTGCAATCCTTTTACATCCGTACAGAAGGAGGGATCCATTGGTGAGAGTTACAACTTGCAAGCCCATGTGCATACACCACAACTTGCTATCCTCATATTTATTAGGGTTTTATTTCTCATAACTTTTTTTATTCTAAATTAATTTTACTTTTAAATAATTGTTATAAAATCTTAATATGGATACATTGTTACTGTAATGTTTTTGTTAGGTTATGGATCTGACATGATAGTTGGTTATTTATGGTTATTTCTCTATGTATCTAACATTATGAGAAAGTACAAATCAAGGGATCTCAATCAATTAACATTAATTACTCAATTAAGACATAATCATGATTAAAAAGAAGAGGTTACAATTCAGTCTCTATATACTATATTACACTCTACAAAAATGATCATCTAATAAACAACACAAGGAGTACTCACAACTCCTATTTTATATTATACTAATTATATTTTATGTTCTTACTGACTATGTCATCGCAGGAGAAGCCACATTGTTCCATCACTAGAGCTTGAAGAAAAACCATCTGAAAAAACTCATTCAGATGGCGACCAAGCTCAAGTTGGCTAGAACAGTTTTATATTATTATGTAATTATAAAATAGATTATAATATTATTATAACAACTATTTATATTTATATTTAGAGTATTTTTTAATGGATTCACAATATAAAAAAAAAACTAAATTTTTATTGTAAGAAGTCAACCATCTTACCACCTCTGATAATTTATTATTGAATAAAGTATAAATTTGTTTATTGTTAGTGTATAATAATTTAATCATATTATTTTAATTTGATTTAAAAGATTTTATAAATTGAAGTTATAGCTTAATATGCATGTATTATTAATGTAAATTTAAGTTAAAAATGATTATGTCGTCAATTATGATCTTCAATGTTCAGAAAGTTCTTCTGAGAGAAAATATTAGAAAGATTTAGTACGAATGAATCATAAAGATTCTATGTAAAATTTAAGAAAATATTTTTGACCTAAAACCTTAAAATAATAAATATATGGATCTTCAGGTTCATTCATATATAATATGAGGTTAAATGTATAATAATAAAAAAATATCTAAAATCTCATTTTCCATTTTCACTCCAAACAATACTGATATGAGAAATATTAAGTAAGAAATTAAAAAAAGATTCATATAGAATTATTGAATCATCAAAATCTTCTATGAAAAAGAGACAGTAATATTTCATTAAAGAAAATGAAGAGAAGAGAGATTATATATGTGATCAATGTTATTCATTCAGTGATTCTCTTAAGAGAGATAACTTTGTAATCCTATTTTTAAGAAATTATTTTTTATTACATCTGAAAAAAAAAAAAATTCAGTCAAATTTCTGGTATTATTATTTTATTCTCTTTACTTATTTTTTTTCAAGGAAATTTAATCTATTAATTCCCAATAATTATTATTTAAAAGTACAAAGGAATCTACCACAAATTCTGAGCCCAATATACTTAATCAAAGTAAAACTCTGACATAATTAAACACTATTATGTATGTTGTGATGAATTTCCTGGTGTCTGCTATCAATTCTAATAATAAAAAACACTAATATATATGTTGTAAAAAGAATTTATTTATAATTTAATTAACCGAGTGGGGTTTAACTTACTTAAACCGAGGGTGTTTAATGAATATGTCTTGGATTAAAAAAAAAGAATTATGATTGTAGATGAAGTTAAGATGGTCTGAGTCATATTTGTTCTATTAAAATTCCTACAAGAAAGTTTGACAGATACATTTCTACAGATAAATTTTCTGTTGCACAAAATGTGTTTATTTAACAGATGTACAAGAAAAAAATTATAATTTAATCAATTCTTTATTATTTAGTCGTAGTTATGACTGTTTCTTCTAACTCTTCCCTTGTTAAAAACTGTGTTTCATAAAAAAATTGAGTGTTTTTTATCTGAATTTAAGATTATTATTTTTTGTGGAAAGTAATGAGTTTCACAGACACATTTATATATTCTGACAAAGTGGCGTCTGTGTGATGCATGAACTAATCTACTCTATCAGAAAGAGAATATGCAGCTAAAAAAGAAAAAGTGAAGTTTGCAAATCAATTGAAAAGGTACAAAATTCTGATTGGTGATCACTGATAATCAATATATGTGGCTTTAGCAAGAGGACAAAAGCAAAGTCACTTTTGCATGACCCATATATTCAATTGGGTTTTGGCCTCTTGTAACTTCACTTTGCAGCAACGTTTGACCAATAAATAAAAAAGAAAATAAAAGTACATGTAACTCTAATCTTTAACCTGCTACACTATGTTTTTAAAATCAAGGATCAAAAGTAGCTAAAGATTTGGAGTTCTAACAACCAGCAAATTATGAAAAGACAAAACCACCACTATGTATTGTCTGTAAGAAGAAAGGGGATATTGGAACATAGTGTGTGGAGCTGTACTTTTCAGATCAATAATTCACAAAACAAGACACCACCCACCTTTTCTTAAATCAGAGATCTAAACTATCATTTAAAATTAAAACTCAACTCTCAAGTTTTAATATCATCAAAATTCAAACCAAAAAACACACCAAGCTTTCATCCATTTGCTATAATGGAATGTTTTCGTGGCCCAACACAAACTAGATTCTCATAAATTAGCTGAGGGATGTTTCTTCCTGCACCCCATCATTCTTCTTTCGCACCCCATCAAATAGGTGAAATTATTAAGACCTCATCTAATTCGCTCTCATTGTGGAAAACTCTTTCCAGAACATACATTCTAAAATGTATTATATACGTTTTTGAAAAATTTATTCCAAAAAGTATTTTTCAGAAATATATTTGTTGAATTGTGGAAAGTATGTTCTGAAAAACTTCTGAAAAAGATAATCCAAAAGTCATTTAAAAAAGAGGGTAAAACAATTTTCTTTATTAAATTAATGGGATACAAGAAGAATTTTGATAGCTGAGACGGTAACACACAGCCAACCTATCTGCACCCCCATAGTTCACATATGCACCAAACTGTCTCTTGTCAGTTACCCTTTTTGCCTTTGTCACTACTTTTAACTATGTGTTGTGTCATAAATAAACTCTTTTTGTTCTGAATAATATTAAAAAGACTCCTGAATTACACAATCCAATTTCAAATTGTACAGAATTTTTTTCATGAAAAAAATGACTTTGAGACTATGCAGTAAAAAATAACCCAGCTTGCACCATCAAAAAGGCTTATAGATTGCATAGTCTAGCTAAATAGCGCAGTTAAAAACTTTTTTTTTAATAAACCAAAGGAGGAAAGTGAAAATTTTCATATTGATGTTGATAAAAAAGGAAATTAGAGGTGTGCAAAAAGAAATCCCCTTGCTTACTCTGTATCAGGACCAAAATAGACTAATAAAATAGTTAGAACTGTCACATTCACCCTAAAGCTCCAAAAAATCATTAGAGAGAAATTGCCCTTAAGGTTTGCTTGTAATTTTGTTTCCTACTTTTATTTTCTGTTTTCACTTTAATTACATAACAAAATCGAGTCATGGTCCAAGGATTGCAACAAAGTTTGCGTACTTCACTGTCAAAATGTACGCATCAATATGAAATATGAATCATGGTAAACGTTTATTTTCCATCAATAATTCAAGGGATATTTAAACTCCTCAGTACAGTAAAATCAGCTTAGAATACTGAAACTAACTGAGGGTTCTCTCGGGAAAGTAATGTGCGGTGATATGATATGCATGTATTCACTGACACTCAAACATGCAAATCGAAACCAAATAAACCGTACAAACATTAGTTTCCTCCGTATGAATTATGGTGTACGTATTGTCTGAACAAAACAACAACACAATCACAGCTCAGCACTGAGCAATGCAAAAAACGTTAATTGGGTAGGAGGTAGTAAGTAGTCAACCGTCAGTATCAGGGAGTGCCAAAGCATTCTTTAAATGATGGTTGCTAGCCAAATATTTTCAAGTGTTGCCTTTAAAATAACATCCCTCTAGTCTAGAAACAAATGTAAAAGTGATTAAAGATACTAGCCCATGCTACAACTAAACTAGCCTAGCTAATTAACCAGACAAAATAATACTTACCAACGATGAGAGAATTACCACAAAATGATGAACAGCTAACCTGATACAGTTAAGGAATAAACAGCGAGAATAAATACCCACTTATATGTTCTCTGATGCATCCTTCCACTCTTGACCTCACTCCCTCATTCATGCTTTTGATGATCTTTAAGTCATGCCCTTGGCATTTTGAACTTTGATCAAGCATCTGAATTTTCATCCTCCGCATATTTTCTCTTCAATAAACCGGATTTCACCTTGCCAGTACCATTAACATCACTCTTTCCACCACTTTTAAGAGGTTTTCCTCTGGAAATGGCAGTCTTCAAGGTTTCTTGCTTGGATTTCCCACTTCTTTGAGTTTCTTGCTTAGACTTGGCAGCGGATTTTGGCTTGCTAGTATCATCATCCTTTGAATCGCTAATCTTGGAAGTATCAGGGTTTTTGGATTTATTACTCATTTTCTTAGCAGCTGCAACAGGTTTACTGCTACCACTTTTAGGAGTGCTGTCCTTAGATTTTCTACTAACTCGGTCCTCAGATTTGCTAATAGTCTTGGAATCTTTGGATTTGTTGCCATCTTTGGACTTTTGGCTAGACTTCATGGAACCCTTTGATCTACTGGGTGTTGCTGCTCCACCGCTACAAATTGAAGTAAAAATTAGACATAAAAAAGGTGAAAATGGAATAGATTATTTGATATTCGCGAACCTTTTGGAGGAATCATCCACCTTTCCTTGCTTGGTTGATTCGCCAACACTAGTTTTCCCTTTCTTCTTCGGTGGCCTGAATAGGATCAGAGAACAATGCAATGTGAACCACACTGTGTATGCCACAGCATCAAAGAGAATACAAAAATAGACAGCAATAAACAACACAAGTCCATTTGAATCCTTCAAAAAGAGGGAAAACATTAAACAATCTACTGACACATTCTTAATTAATAAAAACAAACCAGTGCAGCACATAGCCTAATTGCTTCACGAGGTATACAAATAACCAGGTCAAACAATTTAGCACTTTTCAATCTATATATATTAGTGAACAGATGAGTATATATCTGCCAAAAAAGTTTGGTGAAATAAAAGGATACAGACATTTTTTTTTATTTTTTAAATATATCTCTTTTAGCACTCAACACTATTTATAAAATGCAACTAAAAATTCACAACCGTTACATGCTCTGGAACTCCAAAGGCTTCAATAATTAAAGGCCACAACAAACTTGGATCATCAAATATACAACATAACAACAATGACTGGGGGGGACAAGTTCCGAATTATGCCATGGGACAAATCCTATCAAAAGCTCTAAACTAAAGGCTCAGGCAAATCATCATTCACAAAAATACATATTTGCAAAAGGAGTATGCTCGGTTTTTCAAGTTATATATACCATGGTAGCATTATTTGAAACAATATATCAATCAAATCAGTAATAAGCACAAACAGAACCAAATAAACAAAAGAACACACAGATGCACAGAATTTCTGCAAAACGCAACATCACAATATATGTACACCTCATAAAAAACATGCTTAAAAAGTTATAGAATAATACAAACAAAAGATGTATCTACAGAGAATGACATTAACAATATGCAGAACATACATATCAGTGGAAGCATCGAGACTTTCACGATCACTTTGTCCTTCCTGTCCAGAGAAATAATTGGCATTAATTTATGTGCCAGAGAAAATTTGGTGTGCAAAGAAAAGTCGTAGACCAACCTCATCTGCATCTGAGTCAGCTTCAATGAACTTCCATTTTTCCTTCACGAGATTTAATGTTTCTTCATCACCATCATCGTACAAGACCTAAAATAGAGAACATATGTCAGAAGATAAAATAGGGTGCATTTGGTTTAGTCTCGAAAAATTAATTTTATGAAATTGCTCCTTTTTTTCACGTGTTACTCTTTCTAGCACATGAAAAAAACACTAAAATTACTTTCTTTTTCATTGTTTACGTTTTACTTTTAATTTCCAGAAAAACTACCTCTATCCCTATATATATGACTCTTTTCAGAAATCTGTTATTCCCTTTCCGCAAGACCCTTTTCAAATTGTTTCTTGCACTATATTATTATTTTCGTAGTCAATAAATAAATACAATAAAGTGATAAAATAAACTCATTTTTCTCTTCTGCAAAGTGCAGAAAATTATCAGCACATATGAATTAATTAGGTGAAAAGTAGTTAAAGATACTAAAATGGGCACAGCAACACAAAAGAACAAAAAGAATACGAAGTTTATTCTCAATAATGGAAAGGGGGGGAGGATAGATAGATGACTTAATAAACTGTCAAATCACCTTGTGCTTCTTTTTGCCAGAATAAAAAGAATGGATAACACCTTTGTAAAACCTGAAACAAATGAGGTGTCAGTCAAAATTTATAGTAAATATTTCTATTATATAAAGATGATCAGGCAAACTGATGGAATGTGCATGATATACCCTAGTTTTATTCAAACACATATTCCCTCGGTATCTCACATCAAATCATAAACCCCCCAATTTCATTCTTACAAGACAGTTTGACATACAAACAGATCAAGTAGATTACACACACATAAGCCAGTAAAGAAAATCTAGAACACAAACCATTGAGAGCACAATAACTTCAACAGAATGGTTTACAAAAACATGCATGTAATAAATGTTACTGTAATACAAATAATTCAAACCTCATGAACACAAAGAAACATTAGTCCAGATTAAGATGTGTAAAAACAAGTGTTCCATATTAGACAACCATAAATTAAAAAAAAAAAACTAGAGATTACAATTTGAAAGTAAATGCCAAATATCACGAAGCATTTCCTGGCCCCTTATGAACAAAAACTTCCAGTGACGGCAAGTAAAAATGGGAGTCATTTTAAGTACTTACTCACGATCCTCAGGCCACCAAACTTTGACCCTTGAACCAACAAGGTTTTCACCATATTCCTTCACATCCGACTCCTGGTACAGGAAAAAGATAATTAGCAATCAACCCAAGAATACAATGAAACTTCTTGAATTAGCAAGACCAAGCTACATAAAGGATTTTTCCAAACCAAAGGTTCCCTTAGAAATATATCATGGAAGTTTCAGTATCATAATTTAAAAATTCAGAGGGTAAATGACGTACATTTTCTTTTCCTGAAGTGCGTTTCCTTTTCACATTTGCCCTGGGAGTCTCCTCTGAACTTTCATCTTTAGTTGATTTTGTACCAGACCTCGGAGAAGAAACCACTTCCTAAATAATTAAAATTGATTTGTTTAATGCTTTACATTAAAAAAAACAGAATAAATCATGCAGCAATAATGGTAGTATACAGAAGTAAACACAGTATAATGCTTGAAAAATACCCTGTCCACTTCCATAGCAGTTGATTTTGCAAGGTCTGTTTCAGAGTTAGCTTTCACCCTCCCTCCCTTTTTCTTGTCCCCAATCTGCTTTGAAGAGGATCCACCACTACCCTTTTTGTTTTCATCTAATTTCTTCGCTGAGTGCTTTTTAGCATCTGCGTCATTTGCTGCCGCACTTCCCTTTTTAACTGAATCTACAACACTAGTTTTTTTCACAGAGTTCTGACCGGGTGCCTTTTTCATTGACCGCCTAGCAGGTCTGGCTTCTGAATCACTAGCTCCTCCAGACACCTTGGAAACATCCTCTCCAGCCACAGATTTTATAGGGCCGTCTTTCTTTTTTGTTCGTCCATGTTTCTTTAATCGATTCTCATCATGGAGGCTCTCACTTGGTGGAGAAGCAACTTCAGATTCATTGTTGCATGCCTTTGGTGATGAAGTCTTAGCATCAATTTCTTTGTTGTTCTGTGAAGGTCCTGCTGCTTCAACAAAATGGTCCTCATGAGGAGAACTGGGTACTTTCTTGCTGTTGCTTTCATAGTTGAGCATTTTCTCAGTTTCCTTATCATTAGGAGCAACTTGACCCTTGGAAAGTTTAGCAGATTTAGTTGAAGAGCTTGATTTCTTCCGTCGTCTCTTGGTAGATTGTTCTGGCTTATTTTTACTATTGTCAACTTTTTCAGGGTCTAAATCATTACACGCTTCATGACCAGATATATTCAAACCTTCAGAGTGATTAGAGCAGTCAGCATCCTCTTGCTTTTTAATGGACTTGGAATCAGCTAAAGTATCTTCTTCAACACCATTGCTCATGACCGACTTTGGAGATATATTTACATCAGGATTTTCTTGTTGAGAGGGTGTAACTTCCCTTGGATCCTTCTCGTCTACCTGGTAAAACCACAATCAGTATGTTCCAGAGTTCAATTCTGGACAACAAAACTCTAGAGCCACAAGATATGTAAAAAACAAAAGCATTAAAGTGGGGCCATACATGTGCTGAATCCTCACGTGGCTGTTTTACCAAATCAACCTTATCTTCCTGAAGGAATCAATATGACAAAAGTAAAGTTTCAAGATTCTCTTATCATGAAATGTTTCAAATATTAAGAATTGACAAATGACCAACAGAAAACTTACCACGTGCTCACTAGTAACACATGTATCATTTTTCTCCAGGGTATCAGATGTGTCTTGGCATATTGAAGAAAGTACCAAACTATAATCACCCATAGGTATACCCAAGGATTTCACTGCTTGAACCAAATAGGGTTTAAGCTTGGTTGCACAACTTTCAAGGACCCTCTCACCCAATTTTTTGGCAATTGGAAAAGCTTCCTAGATCACAATGATTATCAACGTCAAACCAATGATAAAATTAGAACAAAAGCGGTTCAATTTCAAAATCACAATCAACTTAAAGGAATGAAAGTGAAACTGCCAAACTACAACCTCGTCATCTTTTTTAACTGTGGCCAGAAGTGTAGACAGAAGGTCTAAGGATATATCTTCACTTTCCTCTAGAACAAGGGTCATAATTGTTTCCATGGATGAAAAAACATTTTCTGGATGATGTTCCCTGAAATTTATAAATAGACATGATTAGAACTACGTTCCCCTTCCCCCACATTAAGAGTTTCCAACTGTCTAAAAAATATGCATTAGTACACATGAACAACTATGTTGCACAGCCACAAGTATGAGCACTGGGTTTAATAATTTTTAAGAAAATCAGGATAAATATTTCATGTTAAGCACAAGATAATTATATTTATACATGGATTAATTTTATTAATTTGATTTTTCTGGATTTCTATAAATTTTCTTCATATAGCTGATATTTAGTTTGATTTCTTGATTTCTGTAGTTTAATAATTTGATTTCTTCACATACATGGCTTATTTTTCATATTTTTGTTGGTTTTTAATCTCATGCAAACCTCATTAAAAAAGCATAATTGTAGCCAAATTTAAAGAATATTTTTCATTATCCAAAGAAAACATGTAGCGAAGGAGACTGAAAATAAAGCCAGTCAAGTTCTAATAGAGTCATAATATATTGTATCAGACTGTCAGTATCCACCAGAGGTAAAATATGTATACATAGTCAAATTTATAAGTATTTTTCTAAAACTATATCGAAGGAAGTCATCAGTAATCACACTACTATGTGTTTACAAGATAATAAGCAGGAAAAAAATAAACACATTAAGATAGTTAACACAGACTAAGTAGTAACAGATCAGAATAATAGAACCGTGCTTGAAGTAGAAATACAGACGTCAAAGTAATTGAAGCCATGATGAAGCGCAACTTAAAGTAGAATCACAGAAGACAATTAGTACCTTATTGCTTTAAAGAAATGCTGAAACATCTCCAAAATCAGGGCATCACATTCAAGATCCAGCATTACGACACATGATCTGACTTTTGCAACAGTTTCAAGAATTGAGGTCCTCTTTGCATATGATCGACTTAACTTATCATGTAGATTTTCAAATGAAGATACTATTACTTGAAAGACCTCCTGTAAGAAAATGTCATTGGTGAAATTCAGTTGGATTGGATCACAGATTTACAATTTTTTTGTAAAAAGTATAATAAAAAGTCCATTCATATACTGTAGCAGAACAAATTATGCACACCTTCATTTGATCATCATCATAAGGAGCTTCAGGTGCAGTGATTCTTGTTATTTCACTGATGCAAGAGGCAACTGCAACTTTGACATCATCATCTGAGTGCCTCAAAAGTTTGTCTGCAATCAATGCTTTCAATGATGGAGAGAGTGCAATTTGCATAGAGTTTGAAGGTGACTGTTCAACCCTTGATAAGAAACTCTCTACTTGCTGCACGGCAAGGGGAAACAATATGTAAAAATCACAAAAATGTGTGTAGTACTTTGGCCACCCATCTAGTTAGGACGGTGTTTTAGACATATAATCAGAAGAATTGTTAACCATCACCTCACTTCAAAGTTCAAAATTATATACTTTTTTTTCAGATATAAAATCACGGGCAGTTGAATTGAGATAGAAAATTATGTATGGAGAGGTTAAATTTTGAATTGTGAATAATTTATATCATGATTCATAAGATTCGTAAATATTAAAAAATGTATTGAATATAAGACATATAAACATGCAAATATACTATTAATAACGACCATAGTAAAAAAGCAGTGGTTGTATGTATATCTGCACAACTTCAGCAACATAACCTCCAAAAAAACATTGATGCAGCTGCTTAAAATTCCTATAACAATGGTTATATGCTACAAAACAGATTTTGCATTATAGCCATTCAAAAAATAAGTGTTGTTGCTACTGCATAGTTACTGCAGACAATGGTTGTTGCTAGTATTGCTACACATACTGAACGGCCTCAAAAACAAAACAAAATATATCCAAATCATTCAGATTTCGTCCTCTTCCTCTCCAAGATCTACATCACTCAAGTCATCTTCATCTTCTATTAAAAGTTTTTCCCTTCATCTGTGTCTTCAACTTCTTCCCCATCTCCTACTATGGATTTCCCATTTTTATTGGTCTCAGCATTTAAGCTTCTAGGACCTATATGAGTAAAAGAAAAACAAATAAACTCTAGTTCTAGTTTGAACATTGAAGTTCCAATTTCTAAAAATAATAAGTATAAACAATTACCTCTCTTCCTATTTTTGCTTGGAGCTCCCTCTTCAACGTCAAAATACTCATGCACATTCATCCATGAGGAATCGATACAGACGCAAGGATTTTCTTTTTCAGTGATTCCTTCGTCATCTGATTCAATATCTCACAAACATATGGGATCATAAGCTTCCCCCCATTCTCTTCGCTACACTTTTGCCTCAAGTTAAAGATTGTACTTCACGTAAACCAGAGCATTTAATCTTTGTTGTTCCAATCTATTTGTTATCTTAGTATGCACTCGGTCCAAAATGCTCCAACTTTTTACACACCTTGTTGCACTACATATGAAGCTCAAAATTTTCATGGCCACCTTTTGTAATTATAATGTAATTAAAAATTTATAAATTATATAAAAATGGTAATGAGTAATTTAATTATCAAGTTGTTTGATATTTCTAGTATCTATCGCCACATCCATTCCAAAAAAGCCCCTTATCCCTTGAACTTTTCAAGTTGTTGATTACTTGCAACTCTTGTTCTTGAAGCCAAGTTGTTGATTAATTTCAAGTTGTTTCACACAAACCCCAACACCTCACTATGCACGATAAAAATAAGTTGATCTGAACAAGGAAGATAGTGGTACTTACTTAGTAGGAAAATTTATATGTAATTAGCTTACCTAGGATTGAGACAATAGGTTGCTGCATGGAGAAGGCTACATAGTTGTAAATTCCACCCAAGTGTCAATAATTTTCCATATTTTTTTACACCTTGTTTCTTTTGGAAATTTTCGGCAATTTGCTCCATATCTTAATTCATTGCTTCATAAATGGATCGCATGGCTCGCTTTGCATCAACATTTACAAACATCAAAAACTTGTACAAGTGGAATCACACATTTTAGGCAGTATTTGATTGATCTTCAAAATCTACCATCACTCAACACTAGATTCATCACTTGCTTAGCCTCAATTTTAGTAGCATGTGGACTAGTTGTCCATTCTTCCGAAGCAAACATAGATCTAATAGCATTTTTTTGTTTCTATTTAATGTCAAAGAAGTCGCAACATGTGTGATAGCTAGTCTTGCCAATTCCCGTCTATTAGAGTGCTTTCTATACAAAATAAGAACCCATGTGTGCCTAAAAATATTAGTGATTACCTTTGCATTGCAATGGTGTTGTACAGAAGCTCTCCAATGTCCTCAGGAACTAGATAAAGACAATAATGAGATGCACAAAAGGGATCAAAATAACTTGGTTCTATTTTCCATTAACATTCTCCCAATTGCAACTAAGTTAGAAGCCTCATCTGTAAATACTTGGACAACATGCTTCACTCCAATTTCACCCACTATGTTGTCCAGCAACTCATACATTTTTTCCATCTTTTATCACATCACTAGTATAAATAAATTAAAAAAAAATGTCCCACTTGGACTATTAACAATAACATTAGTGAGTGATCTTTACTTTCCCATCCGTCCAACCATCACACATCAATGTGCATCCCATTTCTTCCTAACACCACTATATTTTTCTAAATATGTTTGGACATTATCAACGGTTGTTTTTCAAATAGGAAACCCTTACCTCATGACAAGAAGGAGGCTTAAAATCATTACAATGCTCTCCAATGGCATTTAACATTTGGATAAAATGAGGATTCCTTACAAGATTAAATGGCAATGCATTACCATAAATGATGTTGCAAACTTCTTGGATTAGATATTCTCTTGTTTATAAAAATGCATTGGTTGTCATTTGTTGGAGAGCATTCTCTCCTTTTGCTACTTCTTTTGTAACTTCTGCACAATCAAGGTTGTTCTCCTCTTTCTTTCTTTCTTTACTTTTCAGCAACTTCACAAATGTTTCATTCACTTCATCTAGAATACTAGGACAAGGAATAACATCTTTGTTTGCTCTAGTAAGATGATGCTTCCACCTTGCTATGCCACCCCAACAAGCATAAGAACAAAATGTAAATTTTACTTGTAGTCTATTAGGAAGAAGAGCTTCACAATAGTTCTAAGTAATATCAGGCTCCCTTTTTATTTATCCATTTCTATAAAGCAAGAGTCCAACAAAAAACTCACTAAGGAGTAGCACATATAAAAAAAGGGGAGGGACCAGCAGCAACACATGTTGAGGAGTAGAAAGAAACACTTAAAAGGCCACCAAGTAGACATAAGGAAAAGATAGAGATAAGTGGGTCACAGGTGTAGGTAGAGAAGAGAGATTATGGGTAAGAGTCTAGAAGGGAGGAAAAGGCAAAATAATAAGTGGCCATGGATGGAGGGAAAAGAACAACCATTTTCCCTCTCTTACCACTCAGATTCTCACAAAAAATAAAAGCAAAATTAGGGCTTTTACAAACCAGGTCGTTTTACCCAACTTGTTTCTGAGTGCAACCTGAACACAATTTCTCCCATGATTCAAAGCACAATTCAAACCAGAATCGCAATTCATGCGATTCCAAAAGAGATTTGAGTGACACAAAACAGATCCCAGAGCGAAAAACGAGTGTTGCTGCTATCATATCATGGGTGTAGAGAATCGTATCATAAGATACGACTCGTGTATCATATGACTCTTACTACCATGATTAAAACTATAAAATCAACCTTTGTAATAGTTGCCTGAGTTCAGAGGCATTACTTAATTATTTTAATCAGAACAATTCTCTACTCTCATCCACAAAGGTAAAAAGTGCCTAGGTGACAGGAACATAAAGAATGCTGGTCTTTCACACCACTTAATTATGAACGCGACTGTAATTTATAATATAAGCTAAATGACCCAACAAAACAGCCACACAAAACAACACCCACAGAGCAGAGAAGGCAACCAAAGTAAAAAAAATGCAACAAAAATCTCAAATCCAACACCTGACTACCATAGATTTATGTAAGATCAGATATGATAAACAATGTTCAGTATTTAGCGTAAAAATTATATACAAAAAGACAAATTCGATAAGAGAAACACAACCAGTTAAGTAAATATAAATTTCAAATTTCCAGAAATGATATATTTGGCGACTAAAATAACCAAAAAAAAAAAAAACTAGTGACAGGATTGTTGATAATTTAATGAGTGAACACACCCTGTTGTACCATATCAATATTAATCCACATTTGTGATATAGTTTTCTTCCTTTATAATGTATCTTTTAAAAAATTGCATTCAGAAAATCATGCAGTGTGGAGCCCAATATATGAAAAATATGCCACAATAATAGTTTACTTTTTATTATACATCAATTCAATAGATACTATTAATGCACTATTAAATTGCCAAAGCAATAAAATTTATTTAGCCTAGTGAATGAGCATGATTGTATCAAATATTTTCCATGATAAAATAATTAAAATGTTATTGCAAAACATAGTTAACTTACAACAGAACAGGAACAATTAAAGAGATAATTAGTTATTTTTTTAATATTTTTATATTTCTCTATTGGATAGAAGTTTTTCTCTAGTTCTACAATTTTATATTGCTCTTTATGGTTTGTCTAAGGTAAACTATAGGCTAAATCATATCCATTGATACGGTATATTTAATAATAAATGGTTCAGATTATATAAATGGTGATATTTCTTAAAATTAAACTTCACTGTGGCCAATGATTTCAGGATCATCAACATTTGTTCCAAGAAGCAGGAAAAGCACCTTATCCCTCACAAGAGAGGAAGTTCAAAGACTCAAATTATTTTCTTTCTAGTAAGATGTGATGATAAAGGGTTTTGTAAGGATTGCAAGGTGATTCCAAGAGGGAGCCTTATTACACAACATAAAGATTAGAACCATGATGTTTTTCTTGAAAAGCAGAAACAGAAAACACGACAAGTTACCAATCTAAATAGGTGCCAACTTAAGGGAAAGAGTTATTTAACTTTTAAGCAAAAGATACTGGAGGAAGATAATTAGGAAACACTTGGTAGTGCTATCGTCAAGTGGGATGAAATGTCTAAGAAGATAAAAAACAGTGTATGCAGAACCACCTACAAGCTTTTTGAAGAGTTATACAAGAGATTTGGATTATGTAAGATGTATCAAGTAAAGTTTGGCCAAGTCACGATACATAGAAGAGACGAAGGAATTAATTTTGTAAGGTTTTCAATAATGGAGAAGGATGAATTCCTAACACAGAAAAACTAGAAACACAAGAAAATGAACAGAAACTATAGAATTTGAATTCGAAAAGTAATGGAAACCCATGAAAAGAATAGATAATGACAAAGTTGTCAGATCAAATGATATACTTTTTGAAGTTTGGAAGTGTGTGGGAAAACAAGGTATCATTTTCTCACAGCTTTTAACAAGATTTTGATATCTAGGAAAATGTCATATGAGTGGAGGAAGAGCACTTTGGCCCTGTATTCAAGAATAAAGGAGATGTTCATAATTGTGCTAATTATAGAGGTATAAAACATACGAGTAACACTGTGGTTAAGGGTGACTGACCACAGAATAAGAGGCAAAGTGAGGTTTGTAAAGAATCGGTTCAGTTATTTCCTAGGAAGGTCTACAATAGAAGCAATTTATCTTTTACAGAGCTTGAGGGAAAATGTACCAAAATACAAAGAAAAAGGCTTATGGTTTTTGTTGAGTTTGGAAATTTGTATGACTAAGCACCAAGAAAAGTGTTGTGGAGAAATTTGAAAATGAAAGGTGTTAGAATTGGTTATATTGTTATACAGGCCATGCATGTGGGTAAAGATGTGAGACTAAAGATTTTCTTAGAATAAGGGAATAGTATTACATTAGGGCTTACTTATTTAATCTTACCATGGATGAGCTAGCAAGGGACATACAAAAGCCTGTTTCTTTTTGCATGCTTTTTGCGAATGATAAAGTTTTGGTTGAGAAATCCAGGAAGCAACTAATCTAAACTTAAACTTTGGGACAGACTTTGGAAATAAAGGACTTTCGCTTACGTTGGAATACAATAGTGTATAGGCATTGTAATTTTAGCAAGATAAGAATAATCTCTTGTAGAAGTAAATTGCGAGAAGATGTCACACCATATGTTTCTTAGTTTAAATATACGGGATCAATATTACAAAATGATGGGGAGATTAACAGGGACGTCACACCTAGGACATTAGGATACACAGGTTATTTCTGACTAAAAAAATCACCTACCAACTCAAGTACAAATTGTCATACATACTACTGTATCCTGACAATCCTCTATGGTCATGATGTTGGACTTCACAGAAAGAAGAGAAAAACGTCAGAGTGGCATAAATGAGAATGTTATGATGGATATGAGGTCACACAAGAAAAGAAAAAAGACAAAATGATTATATATGAGAGGGATTAGTATGGCAACAATTAAGGAAAAGGTGACAAAAAACAGACTATGGTGTATTAGACGTGTATAAAGAAGGCTCTGCGAGATACCAATGAGAAAAGTATATTTATGGATTTTAGTCTGGTGAAGATCAGGGAAGGGAGGCCAGGAAGGAAACTGGAAAAAATAGCCACAGTGGATCTTGTTGAAAATAATATCTTTGAAACTTTGATCTTAGCAGTTGTTGTTGCAACACATTATCCTTCCTTGCAAATCTTCTGACGCTATTAAATTCACGCAGAACCACTGGTCGCTAGTAGCCCAAGCTAGCTCCACGTGAATCTCCAAGTCCATCATTGATATATTTCATGTCCTTGTGACAAACATCCCAAATTATAGCAACAAGCCAAAAATATCAAGATATTCAGCATCAAATTAACAAAAAGGTGGAGGGTGAGCCTTCGTGGATCTGGGGTAGAGGAAGCAAATTGCAGGGTGCTCCAATAATGTCTGGGGGGAGGAGAACCATTGCTATGGTGAAGCGAGTGCAGCCCCTGCACCACAACCACTAGCACCAAGTCAATGTTCCCTCAGACCTATCGTCACTGTTGGCACCACTCCAAACCCTCCCTCCCAATCTCATCACAACCAATAATCAACAAGCAATAATTCCATCCATTGACAAAAAATGAACAAGGCCTATTTCAAGACCTAATTCAATTTCTTCAGCACCATCTATTTCATACATCCATGACCAAACAATCAAGAAGATTGGTGTTGATAATAATCAATTACAGCCTATTAATACTATTACCAATCATCACTTCCCAATTAGAACTCCATAACTTTAAGATATATTTATACTATGTATATTAGGATATATTTATTAAATCGTAACATAAACACGCTGTAACAATTATCCCATTACAGCCAAGCCAGTTTAGGTATAAGAATAAAAATTTGGCATCAAACATTCCATGCACTCGTCCTTCTATCAAAATCTCACAAAAACGTCAAAGTCAAACAATCTCAGCGGCCAGATTACGGGAATGAAAAATGTTAACGACATGCATCAAATAATTAAAAACAAAAGAATCTAGAACATCACGAGCAAAGTATTATGATAACTTTTGAAGGGAGAAAGCGTTCTTACATCTAGAAGTGAGAGAAGCTCCTCCACGGATGACGGCGGATCTGCGAGTTTGTTACCGGCTTCGAGAAGTTGCTCTTCCAATTCTTTATCTGTCGTCGTCGTCGTCATTGGTTGTTTCGTTTGTGCGTCTCTGCCTCTTGATCTTCTACAGACTCAGGCCGCTTCACTTCATTTCGTCTATGAAACCGTTCAAATCCAACCCGATTTGAGACTTGATGTGGATTGAACAAGGAAATTAGGGTTTTTTTCAATTATTTTTCTTTCCTTTCCCTCTTTTCCTTGCCAAAAATGAGAAACAGAATAGAGAGAGAGTGCCAGATAATTAAAAAAAACTAAAGAGAGGGAGTAAAGTTCGTTTAAAAAAAAAAATTGAAGAGGAAAATTTCTCATGAATTATATGTATGTCTACAAAGACCTAGCATTTACTATTTTTCCATCCACACGGAATAATCATTCAACCCAAACAGAACGCAAAATAATAATATATTAATAAATTTACATTTAAATTTATTTTATAAGCACTAATATGTAATCGTAATTGAAAATATTAATTGTAATAAAATTAATAGCATTATTTTATTTTATTTTTCACCTGAGAGTAGTTGACGTCAAAACTATTTCCTTATATCTGAGTATTAAATAATAACATAAAAAAGGTTGTAATATAAAAAAAAATGTCCTCTAGTTAACTAAAAAAATATATAGTAAATCACATTGCCTAATTTACTTAGTAAAATGTTTATCTTATGCAAAAAGTTATAAATCTATTAGTTAGAATCCAACCTTTCACAATATATTTGAAAAAAAAAATATGTATGAGTTATGTTAGATCTTGTTAGTAAATGTGTATTTTCATATAATCTAAGTTGTTATTTATTTCTCTGTTATTTGTGCAGTTTTGTGCAGTTTTCGCAAATACAAACCAGCAAAACTTCTTGAATAGGACAGATAGTAAATGATAGTTGAGAGTGTTAACTAGTCAAATGCAATGTTTATAAAGAGTTTGAGGATTAGTATAAGCCATATAAAGAGCATTTCATTTATCTTCTCAATATATATTTTTTTTTCTATTTTCATTTTTTTAGCAAGGTTTAATTACTGTATCAATCTAATCCACTACTACCAAAATAAGTTATTGTGTTTTTTTTTTTATATAAAAGTTTTCCTATTAGGCATTGCAGCTAAATTTACAATTCAAATAACAACAATCATCTGTCATGCATGAAAAAATTATCATTATTAAAAAATAAAAAAGAAATAAAATATAAAAATATGGGGGACTATATCAAAACTCATATGTTAACCAAAAAATACATAGATAGATTATACTCATTCATACAAAATTCTAATAACATATTAGATGGAAACTTGTTATACCAATTAAATGATTCTCTATTAATAAATCCTAAATTAGCCAACTTATCAGCACACACGCATTCTCTTTAAGACAAATATGAGTAACCCTAAGTCTGATTTTTTCAAAGTAATTAAGACAAGTATCTTATTGATTACGAAACATCCACAAAACATTAGTCCGTAAATGCATCACAAACCAAGGCAATTTGTAGGTTCTAATTCAGGCATGAGTTTTGATACTCTTCATGGTAGCTGAAACAAAGTCTTTTGTCAAGACAAACAATCTTAAGGAACCCATCCCGGTGGCTCATTGCATGTCTTTTAAAGAAGCGAACTCAAACTCATAGAAACTTTTCCCAAGAGAAATTGCTTTCCACGATCCAAGACCCTTCCACACCGGCAGCAACTTTTTAGTTAAATAGTGTATGAGAGGTTTACCCCCCTTAGATAGAATAATCTGACCATGAAGATGTGTCTTGTAATCCTCAAGATTAGCCAAGTAATATGTCTCATCAATTTGGACAACAACCATGTCTCCCTTAATACAAGAAGTAGGTAACTAGGACAAAGGAATGTCATGTGTATTTTCCCAAAACCTGAGCAAAAGTCTTCCTTTGTCCTGGCATAGCAGACACTTTTTTATTAGGGAACACTTCTTGATCCATCAAACAAGCTCATGAGATGAGGAAACCCGTAAAGCCCTCCGCCATTCTCAAAGGCTAACAAGTTGTGGACCAACCCACGTCAGCCACCACCGTCCCACTGGCCCCACCACCTAAAAATTTTGATTTTACCACAAATGTTGATAAAAATCGTGACTTTACCACAAATTATAATTGACTACGTGAAAAAGGTGACAACTTTGATTGTGTGCAATAAAATTTACAAGAAAAAATTTAAGGAAAGAATATCAATCCTTTTAATATATCCATTTTGTAGTTTTAATGCTAATTTTATTTATCATTTTGGTTCATATAATACTAAAACAAAATTATACTTATTTTTTCATTCTAAAAATTAGCGGTCACAGTAAAAAAGTAAAAAACAACTTTGATGGCAAAATATCAATAATAATAATAATATTATTATTATTATTATTAGTGAAAATATATGTGTTCACATTTTTTATTTTTATCATTAACATTTTCAAAGTCAATATTATAAAAAAAAAAATTCAATATTTTATATTTATTAATAATTCTCAATTTAATGAAAGAAAATGAAAGAATGATCAATTTGACAAAGAGAAATAAAAAAGGAACCTATCAAAAAGAGAGTGTGAGCACCGCCCCTCAACAATGACTTTAAAGGTCTGATTGCAAAAGGCATTATCATTGCAAATCCAAGTTACGAAGATCCAATCTTCCTTAATAATTGTTTCTCCATAATACAACGAACCTCTTCCCTACCTTACACGAGAAAGATCGCGTCAAAAATCATAGACTCAAAATTCTATTGGCGTATTTGGAGAAGCTTCAATGTCACATGCGTGATGAAAATAATATGTGATCCATGAAAAAGGATGTAATTAGAGTGAAGAAGAATAAGTTGTTTTGATCATCCAGATTGTCCATGCGAGGCATTCGAAGATGGTCTTCTGCCAAATGCGGTTGATGATGGTCACAGTCACATACTGAGTCATGGTGAAGAACTATGATTTAATTTTTAAGAGACATGAAAATATGAGAAAAAAGCATACAAAACGTTTAATAACTGCAACACTTTCAAAATTTAAATTTGGTAATTATTCTTTACAAAATGATAGAATATTAATTTTAAAAATAAAAAACAAAACAATTTTCAAATAATTATACAAATAATTATTTATTTATTAAATGCTTAAAAAATAATTGAAATGTCTAAAATAAAATAATAAAATAAATGTTAATATAAGGATTAAATTAATAAACATAAGAAAAACAATTAAAGAGAAGAATCCTTTAAATATAAGTATAGATAAAGAAGATAATTCTTATATACATAGACTATTGTAACACAAACAACCATGAGAGATAATGTATAGATGAATATTGTTGAATATTCTCAGTCTTTTTAATAATGTATCGATGTACCTTAAAAACTATGAAATGTTTTTTTTTTCTTATATGATTGTTTCTATCACAGTGAGTTCAAACTTATTCACTGCAAAATCATTCAGTTTTTTTTATTTTTTTATTTTATGTAAAAGTCTTTCTTTTTTAATAGGATTTTTACTAGTGTTTTAAAACATAATAATCAATTTCATTAAAACATGATGAATTATATTGCAAAAATGGTGCTTGTAAATATATAATCTGTTATCATCACATCTGGAATAACATTTAAAGCTTTATAAAAAGAATATAAGGTTTACAAATAATTAATTAAGATTAAAAATAATAAACTAGGGTTAAAATTAATCATTTAAGACTAAAAATCATTAATCTATGGAACCTTTCATGTAATTGTTTTTGTGTATACTTTTAGATGCATTCCTTACCTCATAAATATTTGTAATTAATATAACTGAGATTAACTATAACTTTGAGAAGAAGATTTTTTTTTAATTTTGCAAAACCATCCTCTATGTTATTAATACATAATACTAATAGTTCTTATTTTATTTATATTTAACTTGCATCTTTCACAATATATTTGTATTTATATTTAAAATATATTTGAATATAATAATAATTTAACAAATTTAATATACATTTTATAACTAATTATTTATTTTTACAATATGTATTATCTGGTCCCTGAAATTCAGTAATTAATATCAATTAGATAATATGATATTAAACATTTGTAATAATATTAAATCATTGATAACTGTTCGGTAGTTACTTTAAAGTAACCATAAATCTCTATCTCAGTCACTCAATATACTTATTTATTACTCGAACATTATAATTCTCTTAAAATTCTGCAATCTTTCGTCAACAATTCAGATTCACGACCTTGAACAATTTAGACACCAAATTCGATGAGAACACGATACAATTTATAATTGAGTGACACTATAATTTTTTGATATTATTAATCTATACTATTATATAAAGGAAATACATCACTTAATAACTTGTTTTGCTGTCATTTTTTAATTAAAAAAATTATCTTTATTTCAAAATAACTAAATAACCTTTTTTCTTTTAAAAAATATATAAAAAGATACATCATTTGAGATAATTTGATAACCTTTTTGGTATCATATTTTACTTAGATAATTTAATCTTAAAAAAAAACAAAATAATTTTTGCTTATTTATTTAATAAAATAAATAATTGAATAATTTATCACATATACATTATGGCTAAAGTAAATTTCTAACAACTTCTTGTATTTTCAATGATAAAAAAGGACTGAAATCACATAATTATAATAGTTAATAAGTTACAATACAATTTAGCCAAAAGTAATTGATAATCTTACATGACTATTACCCTACAAATACCACCACTTATTAAAGTCACTAAAAGATAAGCATTATTTTTATCACCTGGTTATGGAAATGCCCATCTTATTTTTTGTGCCTCTCAATAACTATTTTTTTTTCACTCATCTATAAAAACAGAGACAAACACAACAATATTGACAGGATTTGGCTAAAGAATTTATAACCACATACAATACAAGTTTACAGAACAGTGATATATCATTTCAATACCATCTCAACTCTAACAGATGTTGTTTGTAATGAAAGAGTTGGGTGAACAGGATTTATAATTCAATATTTTTTGGGAGCATACATTTTTATTAATCATTAAAAAATCTAAAGTGTTACTAGAATATAGTTGATGATGTACATTATTCTAGTAATAAACCAAAATACAATATCATCCCATTAAAAGATGTTTAATATATTTAAAAGAACAACTAAAATATGTACATTTTCTTTATTGTCCACATTATTAAAATCACCTAAAAGTGTAACTTGCTGCTACCATTAATTTTCCAACCATTAGTAATAAAAAAACTGATAGCTACTTCCCACCAATGAAGGCATGTAAAAAAAAAACATTATCAACATTCATAACATTACAAAAGTAAAAGCTGGTCATACCAAAACCAATGAAAATGGAAAATACTAACATGTCCATAAAATAATAGGATGAATATAAAATTTAGATAAGAAAAATGCATTTGAATGGGAGCATAATGTAAGCGCATTATTCAATGATCTATGGCTGGCTGTAAAGAAAAATTATAGCAACTTACAAATACTCAACATGTATATAGGTTACATTTAATATTCTAAAGTATCACGCATACCAATACTTGTTATAATAAATTTAAATAATAACAAATAACTATATTTACCAACACTTGTTACGATGACTAAAGTATATACAAATCTAAAATACCATTAAAACCAAGGGCAAGGTTAATAAATGCATATCATATATTATCAAACATCAGGTAGTGCCAAAGCAATATTTTAAGTGAATGCTAGCCAACTACTTTCCAGTGTTACCCTTTATATAACATTCATCTAGTCTATAAACATCGGAAAAGTGTCTAAAGACACTAACCCACCCTACAACTAAACTAGCCTAACTAATAACTAAATATAACAATATTAGCAACAAGATAATTACCACAAAATGATAAACAGCTACCTCAACACACGGCTTAAATTCATTTGATCACTCCAGCCATCGGAAGAGTAAAACTGATAAGTAGAAGACAAGCAACCCAGTTAAGGATAAATACACCCACTTCTAGCTTCTCTGACGTTTCTTTCCACTCTTGAGTTCTCTTCCTTGTGGCTTTGATGAATGTAAAGTCTTTCTTTTATCATCTTGTACCTCTCCTACCAAAACATCTGAATCATTCTCGGGATCTTTTCTCTTCAACAAACCAGATTTCACCTTGCCTGTACCATTAACATCAATCTTTCCACCACTTTTGAGAAGTTTTCCTTTCGATAAGGAAGTCTTCTTGGTTTCTAGTTTGGATTGTCCACTTTTGAAAGTTTCATGCTTAGACTTGACAGAGGATTTTGACGTGTTAGTTTTATCATCCTTTGATTCAATTGTCTCGGAAGTTTCAGTGTTTTTGAATTTACTAATTTTTTTATCAGCAACAGATTTTCTGCTACCATTTTTAGCAGTACTGTCCTTAGACTTTTTACTAACTTCATCCTCTGATTTGCTAATAGTCTTGGAATCTTTCAATTTGTTACCATCTTTGGACTTGTCGCTAGACTTCATGGATACACCCTTTGATCTACTGGATGCTACTTTTCCATTGCTGCAAATTGATGTAAATAATTTAGATATTAAATAAGAGGTGTCACTGAAATAGATTAATTGATAGTCACCAACCTTCCGGAAGAATGATCCATCTTTCCTTGCTTGTTTGACTCACCAACACTTGTTTTCCCTTTCTTCTCCGGTGGCCTAAATAGGATCCGTGCAATGCAGTGTGTGAATAAGACCAATTAGAGGCAGCTGGAAAGAGCACCATGCATACCACAACGAGAATAACAAAATACAGCAAAAAATAAGACATGTCCATCTGAACCCTTCAAAAAAAGAGGGAACATTAAACAATCTACTAACACATTCTTAATTGATAAAAATCAAACCAATGCAGCACATGGACTAATTGATTGGCGAGGTATTATGTACGACAATTTACACTTTTTGAATCTATATATCAAATATACAACAGCAACAACTATCCACGACTGCCAAGAAAAGGAGCTGGGACTAGTTCAGAACTATACCATAGGATAAATCATATCTAAAAGCTCCAAATTAAGGGCACCGGCAAATCATCATTCACAAAATATACATTTGCCAAGTGTAGGTTCAGGTTTTCAGGTAAAATATATCATGGTAACTATCTTTCAAACCATGTATCCAACAAATCAGCAACAAGAACAAACAACAGCACCAACTAAGTCCAGAACTCTTATATACACAGTTTTTGCAAAGGGGCAACATAAATACATACATACTCTGAAAAATGCATGAAAAATAAAGGAAAATACAGCATTAACAATATGCAGCACATACATATCAGTGGAAGCATCAAGACTTGCACGCCCACTTTGTTCCTCCTGTCCATAGAAATGATTGCCATTAATTTAGACAGAAAAAGTTTGGCATAAAAAGGACAAGCCATACACCAACCTCATCTGCATCTAAGTCTGCATCAATGACCTTCCATTTTTCCTTCACAAGATTTAATGTTTCTTCATCTCCATCATCATAGAAGACCTAAAATAGAGAACAGGTGTCATTGTCCTCAAGAAGTTAACTAGGGTACATATGGAAAATTTGGAAAGAAGTGCTTTTATGAAATGGCGTTTTCCTACAAGTTACCCTTTGTAGCTCATGAGAAAAGCACTAAAATGACATTCTGTTTCATTGTTTTTCAGAAAAATATAAGACACTCAGAAACTTATTTGTCCCTTTCCATTAAATCTTCTTGAAAGCTTATCTTAGTATTAATTATTTTTTGACAAAAATACTACCAATTACTTTACAATTTTTGTTTTCAATAAATAATTATATAAATTAATAAGATAAGCTTATTCTCTCTCTTGTAAGAAATGAATAAGATGAATCAATTAGGTAGAAAGAAAAGGATAATGAATCCCAATTTTAGGAATGATTTTGGAAAATATATAAATGAACAACATATTCAGTGCTACCAAAAACATAAACCAACTTTCATGATGAATTGGTCAAATGGTCTTCTAGAGGACAAAAGTAGAATGTTAATTGTTTGATTTTTTTTTTCAAAGTAAAAAATTCATATCCTTTATTTCCTTATAAAAGGATTAAACAAATGTAACATAACAGTGGTACCAGTAGAGCAACACAGAAGAACAAAAAATGCAAAGATTTTCTTAGTAAAGGGAAGGTAAATAGATGACTTAAAAATCTGATAATTCACCTTGTGCTTCTTTTTGGCAGAATCAAAAGAATGAATAACACCTTTGTAAAACCTGTAACATATTACATGTCATTGAAAATAGAAAGTAAATATTTCTATTACATAAAAATGAACCGATAAACTGATCATAAATAGAAGGAGCATGACATACACTAGTTTAATTCAAACACATAAACTCTTCCGCTATCTCACATCAAAGCATTCTAACACTACATTTTCAAAAGGTATTCCCGGAGTAGTTTAACATATAGACTATCAAAATAACTAATGAAAAAAACATATAAGCCAATGAACTCAAACTGTAAAGATCATGGTCACTTCATAGAAAGGTTTACACAAAGATACATGTAGAAATGACTGTAACACACCTAATTTAAGATATCACTAACACTGCAACATTAGTCCAGTTTAAGGTCTAAAAACACATTCTACAATTCATAAAACTAGAGATTACAATTTAAAATTAAATATCAAACAGCTTAAAGCATTTCCTTAGCCTCGTTAACAAGAATTTCAGTGAAGGAATGTAAAAACTAAAGAGATTCCAAGTACTTACTCATGATCCTTAGGCCACCAAACTTTGACCCGTAAACCAACAAGGCCTTCACCATATTTCTCAATATCAGACTCCTGACACAGCAGAAAGATAACTAGTAATCAATGCAATAGAACGAAAAATCTAGAATTAACAAATAAAAGACTTTCCCAAAGGAAAAGTTCCCTAACAAATATATATTTGAAGATTTCATATTGTAATTCAAAATTTAGGGTGAACAGGAAACATACATTTTCTTTTCCTGAGGTAAGTTTCATTACATTTGTCTTGGGAGTCTCTGGATTTTCATCTTTAGTTGATTTTGTACCAGACTTTGGAGAAGAAATCATTTCCTAAATAGTGAACAAAGATTCTTTAATGCTTCACTTTTAACACAACAAAGCAAAATAAAATCATGTAGCCATAACGTTAATATACAGTAGCAAGCACCGTCTAAAAGCATAAAAAATACCTTGTCCACATCCATAACAGACGATTTTGCAACATCTGTTTCAGAGTTAGCTTTCCGCCACCCTCCCTTTTTCTTGTCCCCCATCTGCCTTGAAGAGGATCCACCAGTACCCTTTTTGTTAATATCTAATTTCTTGGCAGAGTGCTTTTTAGTATCTGCATCAATTGTTGAACCACTTCCTTTTTTTAATGAATCTACCACACTAGTTTTTTTCACAACAAAGATCTGACCATGTGACTTTTTCACTGACTTCCTGGCAGGTTGGGCTTCTGAATCACTAGCTCCTCCAGACACCTTAAAGTGATCCTCTGCAGCTCCTTCTTTTACATAGCCATCTTTCATTTTTGTTCGTCCAAGTTTCTTTGAAAGATTTTCCTCATGGAAGCTCTCACTTGGAGGAGAAGCAACTACTTCAGATTCATCATTGCATGCCTTTGGTAATGAAATCTCAGCGTCAATTTCTTTGTCATTCTCTGAAGCTCCTGCTGCTTCAACAGAATGGTCCTCAGAAGAGGAACGGGGAACTTTCTTGCTGTGCCTTTCATAGTCCAGCATTTTCTCAGACTCTTTCTCATTAGCAGCAACTTTACCCTTGGAAGATTTTGCTGATTTAGTTGAAGTGCTCGGTTTCTTTCGTCGTCTCTTGGTAGAATGTTTTGACTTTTGTTTACTATTGTCAACTTTTCTGGTGTCCAAATCTTTGTGCACCTCATGACTAGTTGTAGTCAAACCTTCAGAGTGATCAGAACAATCAACATCCTCTTGCTTTTTATTGGACTTGGAATCAACAAAAGCATTATCTTCTCCAACACAAGCAACACCGTTGCTCATGACTGACTTTGATATATTCACATCAGGATTTTCTTGTTGAAAGGGTGTAGCTTCCCTTGAATCTTTGTTAACTTCCTGATCAAACCACAATCAACATGTTTCCGTGTTAAAATCTGCAAGATAAAAATCTAGAACCACAACATACATAAGAAACAGGAGCATTAAGTGGGGGGCATACATGTGTTGACTCCTCGGGTAATTGTTTTGCAGACTCACTCTTATATTTCAGAAGTAAAAATGACGAAAAGAAAAGTTTTTGAATTTGTCATCATGAAATGTTTCAAACATTAATTAACAAAAGACCAACAGAAAACTTACCAAATGCTCACTAGTAACACATGTATCATTTTTCTCCAAGTCAACAGATGTATCTTGGTATATTGAAGCAAGTACAATACTATAACCATCCAAAGATATACCCAAGGATTTCACTGCTTTGACCAAGTAGGGTTTAAGCTTGGTTGCACAATTTTCAAGGACCCTCTCCCCCAATTTCTGGGCAATTGGAGAAGCTTCCTAGATAACAATGAGTATCAATGTCAATACAGGGATAAATACGAACAAAAAAAATAAGGTTCAACTTTAAAATCACAATACTAAAATGAATGAAATTGAAACATTAAACTACGACCTCATTGTCTTTCTTAATGCTGGTCAGGAGTGAAGACAGCAGGTCTAGGGATATATCTTCACTTTCCTCTAGAACAAGAGTCATAATTGTTTCCATGGACGAAAAAACATTTTCTGGATGATGCTCCCTGAAATTCACAAAATGGGCCCGGTTAGAAGATGCCCCCAACATTAAGTGTTTTCAACCGTTACAAAAATGCATTTATATATGTAACTATGTTGAATAGGTATAACTACGAGCATTGGGTTCAATACATAAATACAATCTTTTTTTTTTTAAATCAGCATATTCGTATGGCAATATATTAACTAAAATATAGATCTATTTATATTTTTTTTATTAATTTGTTTGTTTATCTTTTCCTAATTAATTACACTAACACCCTATTTGGCTTCTTGAGATGGCACACATACCCTATAGGGGTACACGACACAATTTTTTCAAACAAGTAACAGTGTAGGGATAAGCATAGGGGTAAAATTTGAGGGGTACTGAGAAATTTGGTGAAATCTCAAGGGGTATAAGTATAATTTATCTTTCTCTGAATATAGTTGATATTTAGGTTGATATGCTATCGTTATCATATTCTTGTCAGTTCAAGTTAAAAAATTTATTCATATATTATCCACAAAAAATATGCACACAAGAGAGATGAATAGAGAGGCAGTCAAGTTCTATAAGGGTGGAACATACTACACTGTATCAATCCACTACAGGTGTGATATGGATACATAATCAAATTTAAAGTATTTGTGCATCAGAGCATAAAGTTATACAGAAGTAATCAAGAATCACACAAGTTCATACAAATTTACAAGGTATTAAGCAGGAAAAAAGAAAAACACATTAAGATATATCATACAGACTATAAAGTAAAAGATAAGAATTGTAGTATTATAGACAACAACGTTTTGAAGCCATGATTACGACAAAATTGGAAAAACAGTTATTATAGTCTTACCTTATTGTTTTCAAGAAATGCCGAAACATTTCCAAAATCAGGGCATCACACTCAAGGTCCAGCATAACCACACATGATCTGACTTTTGCAACAGTTTCAAGAATTGAAATCCTCTTTGCATATGATTGACTTAGCTTATCGTGTAGATTTTCAAATGAAGACACTATTAATTGAAAAACCTTCTGCAAGAAATTGTCATTGATAAAATTCAATTGATTTACTGATGTCTTTCATATAGAGCATGATAATAGTCAAGTCTATTCATAAACTGAAATAGAAAACAATTCTACAAACCTTCATCTGATCATCATCATAAGGAGCTTCAGGTGCAGTGATTCTTGTTACCTCACTGATACAAGAGGCAACTGCAACTTTGACATTATCATCTGAGTGTCGCAAAAGATTGTCTGCAATTAATGCTTTCAATGGTGGAGAGAGTGCATTTTGCATGGAGGATGCAGGTGACTGTTCAACCCTTAGTAGGAGACTCTCTACTTGCTGCCATGCAAAGGAAAAATAATATGCAAAATCACAAAAATGTAATTAATATTTTGACCAAACATTTAGATGGGTGTTCATTTGAAGCGTTGCATATCTTTTATCACAGATGGATTTTTCAGCTTCACCTCACTTCAAAGTTCAACTTCGTGTTGTACCCAAAATCTATGTAGACTCATGAGAGTTCTGTAAACTTGACTCATAGACTCAACTCGTAAGTGAGTTTACTTCACATATAAAATAATTTTTTTTCCAGCAGATACGCATTGCCTTAGTCTCCCCAATTAAAAAAATTTCCAATTAAAAATTTCCCCAATCTCTTACCCTAATCCTTCCAATTAAAACAAACTTTCTCCAATTAAAACATTTTCCCAATCTGGCTGCCCTAATATCCCTAATTAGAAAACAATATCTCGCAGCAACCAATAACACACCAGCACCAAGAAGAGAGGCAAGGCAAGCAACCATGAACAACATCAAGGAGAGCGACCATGAACAGCAGCGAGGCTACCACGAACACGATGAACAACCACAACACAACAACCTCAACCAAAGCACGTTTTGGGTTTAAAAAGAATCCATAGGGACTCACTAACTCGTTCACAAACTCACGAGTACCCGTCCAGGGTAAGTGGAAATGTAAACTCGGATGAGTTAACAAGTTAACTCGCGAGTTTGACAACCATGATTGTCTTAATCCCATGTTGACTAAATTTAAAGCGGATTATGAAGTGAAGTGTGGAATTTATGACTGTTTAGATAGGTTGGTGGGAGACATCGATTAGAGCAGTAAGATTGATACTTAGATTGAGAGTTTCAAGTGTTTGATGTGCACTCAACCAATACTCCAGCACAATGGTGGGAACCATATGGTGATCAACAACCAGAATTACAAAGGTTTGCTTTTAAAGTATTGAGAATCTCAAGTTCTCCTATGATTTAGGATTCTTCTTTCCTGTGGTTTGTTCTAAGTGAACCATGGAAATTTTTGTCCACCAATGATCCAATAAATCATATTCATTGATATTGTAGAATTAACAATAAATGGTTCAAATCATATTAATGATGATACTTATCAAATTTTAAATTTTACATGGCCTATGATTTCACATTTATGAACACTTGCGTCAAGAAATGCAAATAGCACCTTATCACTTTTTTAAGAGTGGAAGTTCAAGGTCTCAAATTGATGAGAGGGTTTATAACGATTGCAAGGTGATTCCAGGATGCTGATAAAAAAAAAAGTGATTCCAGGAAAAGGCCTTACAACTATAGCAACAATAGGAAACTAGGACAAAAGATAGTTTAAGGTTGTTAGGATGCGTACAAAGGAAAGCCAGGTAGAGAGAGTAGATAGTATGGTTTTTAGTCCATAAAGTTTAAGAGAGGGAGGCCAAGAAGGACATTGAGGGATTAGTCATATAAATCTCGTGGAAAATATATCTCTGAAACTTTTCTCTTGAGTTGAACCAATGGGCTACCTACTACGTATGATCCAAGTATATTATCTCACCTCAAGGGATACGGCTTTGTTGTTGTTGTTGCTACATCATCTTTATGAATCTTCTAATATTCTAAAATTTCACGTATGAACCACTAACCAGCAGTAGCCCAAGTTGACACCCCTAGCTCCACATCAAATCCCCAAAGCCACTAACATTCGTGCCCAGTATCACAAACCTACTTTACGTCACCAAACCAAAAATAGCCAAATATTCAATATTAAATAAACATAAAGGTGAAGGGTGAATCTTATTAAATCTGGAGCAGATGCAGCAGAGTGTGTGATGCCCCGGTAATCAAATGTGGAGGAAAACCATTACTAAGGTGAAGCCAGTCCAACCCCTCTGCCATAACAACTGGCACCAAGCCCAACATCCCTCAGACCTAGCACCACTGTTGACACTTGACACCACTCCAAACCCTCGCTTAACTCATTCCCCAGCAAACCAATAACCAACAAATGATTAAAAAATGAAAAAAAAAAATCTCATGACCTAATTATTTTTTCTTCCCTTTCATACTCCATTTCACATATCTCTAACTAAACAATCAAAGATTGACCATGTCAACTCCAGCATGTTAACAGTATCACCACTTACGAATTAGAACCAGTAACTTTTTAAGCTTTATATTGCGTACGTCTACTATAACAACACACACACCTCACTGAAACAACATGCATGCACAAAACATGCATCAAATAATAATAATAATGAAAATAAAGCTCAAAAATCATGAAAAAAATGAGTTTAAAATAATATTTGAAGGGAAAAGATATTATTACTTCTAGAAGTGAGAGGAGCTCCTCCACGGACGAAGGAGGGTCTGCGAGCTTGTTACCGGCTTCAAGGAGTTGTTCTTCCAATTCTTTATCGGTAGATGTCATTGGTGTTGCAGTCTCTGCTTTCTGACCTTACACTCTCAACACTCTCCTCTGCTTCACTCCATTGATGCCCTGTCCTTATAGAGACTAGAAGCTGGTTTTCCAATAGAACCAGAAAATTAGGGTTCTTCTCTGTTTTTCTTTTCTTTTCCTTCTTCTTTCTACTTTTCCCGCTATATTTCATTGATTGAAAAATCTCTCATAAATCCTACTTTGTTCTCTCAGGTACTTTGGTTATATCTTTTTTTTTATAGATAATATTTCCTAAAATACAATAACATATCTCTCATATTTTAGTTTTTATTAAGAAAATAGAAAATATGTATATATATATACATATACTTCTGAAAAAGAAAATGCAAGTGCAATGAATAAAAATATGTGTATAATATGTAACTAATGAAAAAACAGATATTTTAAACTTTATTTAGGTTAATTAATTGATTAAAATGATTTTTTATAATATTTATTTAAACATAAATTATTGTATATAATTTTTTTGAATAAATAATAGATATGTTAAATAATATACTTAAAATTAATATATATATATATATATTGAAATATCATATGGAAAAATATAATTAATTTTAGGTATCTTGATAATAAATTTTCTTACTTTACTATTTGATGATATTTAGAATAAATACTTAAATAGTTCTGCTCAAAATATTCTTTTATTAATTTATTATTAAAAACTTGCATTCATATTCATAAGCATTAAACCCATAAAAATAATAAAATGTAGCTATTAGAAAATAGAAACAATATACTATGAACTGCTTCTTCTTTTTTTACGAATATATGTTTTGTTTACAAATTTTGAAATTTAAATATAACTATCTGTTTTAGGATTTGGCTGGTTCTGAACTTGAGGTTGAGTTAATATGAAACGAATTTCTCCTACCTGGATAAAATAATTTTCATGTGATGTTTTTTTATTTCCTTGCAGCATTAACGCGTGCATTTTTTTTAGTTTGTGATTTGTAATTATAATAAAAAAGTATTTAAAAATAGCTAATTGTCAATAATTAATAAAATAAGATAGAAAATAGATAAAAAGATAGGTCGAAGTGAAGTGATAAGATTTTTATATGAAAAAAAGAAGTGATCTGCACACATCAATTATCAATTATGTGGAAAAATTCTTTCAGGACCTCCATATCTTCTCACTTCATTTTTATATATATATTTTTTTAAATTTTAATAATATCATTTTAAATATGATAGAAAATGTGATTTTTTTAATTCTAATAGTATCATTTTGAATATGATAGAGAATGTGATGTGTATTTTTTGTTCAAGTGATAATTGGTTGTTTGTGGTGATTCATAATGAATGAAAATAGTTAATATAAATTTTACAGTGTTTTGATATGTACTTATGTTTTTTTCATTATTTACTATTTTTTTTTTTTAAAGTTATGCAATTCAGAAAAAAAAAATCAACAAAGTAAAAAAAATACAAAACTGAAAAAAAAATACCTTTATAGGAAACTATAAAAAAATTACCTTTATACTATAAACACCGAATACAATGAATCTTTTCTCAAACCCGATGTTAAGAGGAAAGAAAGTGATATGAGGTGCCACTAAAGTTATTTAACATGAGATTATATTTTATTTATATTATTTTTTAAATTTAAAAATATTAAAACTAACTTTCCAGAATTTATATAAGGCTTCTTCTTCCTGCACCTCTACATTTTTCTTCCTGCAACCCCAATATTTTCTAAATTCCAAAATTGGCCTTGACCTTTTATTTAAAAAAGGGTACTGTGGTTACTGGAAATCAGGATCTGGGAGTGTGCTACAGATTCATCAATCCAGAACTGAATCATTTTTTTTTCTGGATGAGGGGGTGTTCCAGAAGTAAATTTTGCATAAATTATTGATTTCCAGACTGCTGAATCCGGAAGCCTAATTTTGTTACGAATTGGTGGATCCGGAATGCTTTTTTTGAATGATGTATTTTTGAATGTGAAATGTATATTTTAAATTATGGATTGGTGAATCCAAAAAAATAAATACAATTCAACTGCATTTTAGAGTTTTTAAAAATAATAGGGACAGTTTGGTCTTAGCATAATATTATGGAGGTGCAGGAAGAAAAAATGTAGGAGCAAAGGAAGAAACTGTCTTTATATAAAGGTATAAGGGAAAGTAACGGAGGGAGAATTTACATTTTTATTTACTAGGAAATATTTATTAGAAAGGACAAAGTTTAAACATAGCATATATTACTTCTTCTGGATCTTATTAAAAGATTTGGAATGTACTATGTTAATGTTTCCTTACATTTGTAATTAATTTTATACAATAATTATGTTATTATAATATGCATGTAACTAAGACAAAATTGTGCTTGTATTTGTGAAAATATACTTATATGGAAGTATTAATTTTTATTTTGCATATGGATGAACTCATACCTATCTATCAAAAGTTGTATTTGACCTATTTTGTAATGTTTAACACAATAATATTTTATAGACTATATCCTTAATATATATATATATATATATATATATATATATATTAAGAAAATATTTCTTTCATCTCTTTAGAGCAATTACCAAACAAAGGGTTAGTGTCCCCCAACTGACCAACTTTAATAGCTTCCAGCACATCAATCATGTTGTAAGTAATGTCTCAACAAAACAACAACCATAGCTCAAACACTGTGAGATTTGATTGGGTAAGTAGTCAGCATTCTTTGAATGAAGGTTGCTAGCCAAATATTTTCAGGTGTTGACTCAAATAACTAAAGATAGTACCTTATACAAGAACTAAAGTAGCCTAACTAATAACTAAAGATAACAGTGCTAACATCGGGATAACTACCACAAAACGATGAACAACTACCTGATACATGGCTTAAATTCATTTGATCACTCCAGCCATAGGAAGAAGAATTAAATTCTCTGAGGAAGAATAAACTGATAAGCAGAAGACAAGCACCCAGTTAAGGAATAAACAACATGACAAAATATCCACATCTAGTTTTTTCGACGCTTCTTTCCACTCTTGATCTCACTTCCTTGTGCCTTCGACGAAATTAAAGTCTTGCCCTTATCTTCTACCTCTCCTTCAGAAACATCTAAATTATCATTCTCAAAATCTTTTCTCTTCAATAAACCAGATTTCACCTTGCCGGTACCATTAACATCAGTCTTTCTACCACTTTTGGGAGATTTTCCTTTGGAAATGACAGTCTTTGGCGTTGTTTTCTTGGATTTTCCACTTTTTAGAATTTCTTTCTTAGACTTGGAAGTGGTCTTTGACATGCTAGTATCATGGTCCTTTGATTCCCTAGTCTTGGCAGTATCAGTATTTTTCAATTTATTACTCGGTTTCTTAGTAGGAACAATGGATTTACTGCTAGAACTTTTAGGAGTACCATCCTTAGATTTTCTATTAACTTCATCCTCAGATTTGCTATTTGTCTTGGAATCTTTCAATTTGTTGTCATCTTTGGACTTTTGGCTAGACTTCGTGGATACATTTTTTGATCTACTAGACGATGTTACTCCACCACTGCAAATTGATGAGAAAATTTAGATATCCACCAAGAAGTGACACTAAAATAGATAAATTGATATTAAACAACCTTCTGGAGGAAACATCCATCTTTCCTTGCTTGGCTGTTTCACCATCACTCGTTTTCCCTTTCTTCTTTGGTTGACTGAATAGGATCAGAGAACAATACAATGTAAACAAGACCAAATAAAGAAACAGCTTGAAAGCCATGTTTGCCACAACATAGAAGAGAATTAGCAAAGAGAGCAATAAAGAAGACACATCCATTTGAATCCTTCAAAACAAAGGAAGAACAACAAAAAATCTACTATCACGTTCTTAATTGATACAAATCTAACCACTGCGCAGCAGATAGCCCAATTACTTCACAAGGATAGAAACAGACAGCCAAGTCCAAAGAATCTGGAACTTCTCAATCTCAATCTCTCCTTATGTGTGTTTGTTTGTCCGTTTGTGTGTTAACAGAGTAAAAACACAGCTACATTAAATTAAAGGATATTAATAGTTTTTTATTTTTAAAATGTTTCCTTTAGCACTCAACACAATATATTAAATCTATATGAAAATTCACAACCTTTACATTCTCTGGATTTTCAACCGCTTCAATAATTAAAGACCACAGATATTATTTGAAGATCAAATATACAACACAGTATTAAATACCCTGGACATATCAAAAGCACCAACGTAAGACATAGGCAAATCATCATTCACAAAATATACATGCAGAAGGAGTACGTTCCGGTTTTGGGATCCTGTGTATCATGGCCGCTTTCTTTTAAAAAATGTATCCAACAAATCAGTAGCAAGCACAAACAAAAGCACCAACTAAGCCAAGATCACACAGACACAATTTCAGAAAAAAGGGTAACATAATACACACAGTCCACTCCATAAAAACATGCGCCTGAAAAATATAAGATAATACAGCCATACAATATATATCTATAGAATTGATATTAACAATATGCAGCACATACATATCAGTGGAAGCATCAAGACTTGCCCGATCACTTCGTTCTTCCTGTCCACAGAAATAGTCATTATTAATTTATAAGCAGAAAATTCAATGTAAAAAGGACAAGGCACAGACAAACCTCATCTGTATCTGAGTCCTCTTCAATGACCTTCCATTTCTCCTTCCCGAGATTTAATATTTCTTCATCACCATCATCATATGAGACCTAAAATAGAGAACAGTTGCCAGAACATAAAATAGCCTGTATTTGGATAAGCTTTGAAAAAAGTGTTCGTACAATATAGCTTTATGTTCAAGCGCTACTCATTCCAGCTAATAAGAAAAACACTAAAATGACCTCCCTTTTCATTGTGTTTTACTTTTATTTTCCAGAAAAAACATTTCCAGATACTTCCTTTGTCCATACAGATAAGATTGTTTTTAGAAAATTTTGTCCATTTCTAAAGACTGCCTTCCAATTGTTTCTTGCATTAATTTTTACCAAAATACTCTAAATTACCTTGATTTTTTGTAGTAAAGATATAAATACTATAAATTAAGAAGATAAATATATTCTCTCTATTGTGTTAATGGGAGAAGATGACAGCGTAAATTAACTAACTCTGATGAATCCCAATAATCAGAAGGGTAATTTTGGTAAAATATAATAAATTAACAAGTTTAACTCCACTGACTACATTAACTAATCCTCTTAACTCCCGTGAATTATATGCGGGGAGGTAAAAATAAAAATTCAATTTAAAAAATGTATTTTACTTTTTCTCGTTAAATAATGGCTCAAACAAATGGGCCAAAACAGTAGTAGAATATCATATTTTACTCACAATTTGAAATAATACCAATAAATGTAAGCCCCCCATCCAACCTAAAGATATTAAGCCATCTGAAGTATAGAGCAAATGTGTGTTCAAGATACTTAAATGGCAGTGCAAAACAGAAGAAAAAAAAAGAATATAAAGCTTTTTGTCAGCGATGGTAAGGGTAGAGAAAAGATTTAATAAACAGTCAAATCACCTTGTGCCTCTTTTTAGCAGAATCAAAAGAATTAATAACACCTTTGTAAAACCTGTAACAGATTAAATGTCAGTGAAAGTATATATAAAATGTTTCCATTACATCGATTTGACCAAGCAAACTGATCATAAATAGAATGTGCATGATGATATACACTATTTTAATTCAAACATATACTCTGTCAATATATTTCATATCAAAACTTAGTCACACTAAATTTTACAAAAAGATACAGTTTATTATAAGTAATTTGTGTAATTAGAAAGTCAAAGTCCAACATATAAACTGTCAAATTAAATTAAGAAAAAGTGTGTGGGACAAGTAGGGGAAATCTTGAACTTTAACCATCAAGACTACAATAACTTCAACAAAAAGCATTAAAAAGCTTTACACAAAGATACATGTAGTAATTGTGACTGTAAATATGCAAATATGCATAACACAAACATCATGATCATTGAACACAAAACAATATTAGTTCAGATTAAGAAGTCTAAATACATGTCACACAGCTCAGACAACCGTATGCTAAAATGTACATATTAAAATTTAAAAGTAAATGTAAAACAGAACAAAGCACTTCCCAGCTGCTTCTTAAAAAAATTTACAGTGACAGCATATGAAAATTGAAGACATACTAAGTACTTACTCATGATCCTTAGGCCACCAAACTTTGACCCGTAAACCGACAAGGTTTTCACCATATTCCTTTATATCAGATTCCTGATACAACAGCCAGTTAATTGGAAATCAATGCAAGAAGACAATTAAATCCTGGAATATGCTAGGAATGTCAGATAAAGGACTCTCCCAAAGAAAAAGTTCCCCAACGAATATATCCTTTAAGTATCAATAACATAATTAAAAAATTCATACAAAACAGGATACATACATCTTCTTTTCCAGAAGTAAGCTTCCTTTTCACATTTGCCTTGGGAGTCTCCTCCGAACTTTCATCTTTTGTAGATTTTGTACCAGACCTCGGAGAAGAAACCATTTCCTAAATAAATAACAATGATTCCTTTAATGTTTTAGTTTTAAGAAAGTACAAAGTATAATAGATTTATGTAGCAATAATCTTGAAAAATAGTAGCAAAGAAGTAAGCACAGTATAAAACATCAAAAATATACTTCGTCCAAATTCATAGCAAATGATTTTGCTACATCTGTTTCAGACTTAGCTTTACCCCGCCCTCCTTTTTTTCTGTCTTCCGCCTGCCTTGAAGAGGATCCACCACTACCCTTTTTGTTTTCATCTAATTTCTTGGCAGAGTTTTTTTTAGCATCAGCATTATTTGCTGCCCCGCTTCCTTTTTTTACTGAATCTACCACACTAGATTTTTTCAGATCATACTTTTCACCAAGTGCCTTTTTCACTGACCGCCTCACAGGTTTGGCTTCAGAATCACTAGCTCCTCCAGACACCTTTGAAACATCATATGCAGCCCCTTCTTTTACAGGGTTGTCTTTCTTTTTTGATCGCCCAAGTTTCTTCGAAGGATTTTTATCATTGAGACTCTCACTTGGAGGAGAAGTAACAACTTCCGATTCATCATTTACTGCCTTTGGTGATGAAATCTTAGCAGCATCAATTTCTTTCTTATTCTCTGAAGGTCCTGCTGCTTCGACAAAATGTTCCTCATGAGGGGAACTGGGAACTATCTTACTGTTACTTTTCTCAGTTTCCTTCTCATTAGCAGCAACTTGAACCTTGGAAGGTTTTGCCGATTTAGTTGAAGAGCTTGATTTCTTTCGTGGTCTCTTAGTAGCTTTTCCTTCCTTTTGTTTACTATTGTCAACCTTTTCAGCGTCCAAATCATTATGCACCTCACGATCAGATATATTCAATCCTACGGAGTGATTAGAACAATCAGCATCCTCTTGCTTTTTAATGGGATTAGCAGTATTTTCTCCAACACATGCAATACCATAGCTCATGACTGAGTTAGGAGATTTATTAGCATCAGGATTTTCTTGTTGAGAGGATGTAACTTCCTTCGAATCCTTTTTAACCCCCTGCTCAAATGACAATCACCATATTTCAGTGTCAATTCTGGATAATAAAAGTCTAAAACAACACATAAAAAACAGGAGCATTAAAGAAGGAACATACCTGTGTTGACTCCTCCAGTGATTGTTTTGCTGACTCGCTCTTATCTTCCTGAAAAAGATCAAAATGAACACAAGAAAACTTCATGAATGTTCTCGTCATGAAATGTTTTAAACATTAATTGCCAAAAGACCAACAGAAAACTTACCACATGCTCACTAGTCACACATGTATCATTTTTCTCCAAATCATCAGATGTATCTTGGCATATTGAAGCAAGTACAGCACTATAATCATCCACAGATATACCCAAGGATTTCACTGCTTGAACCAAGTAGGGTTTAAGCTTGGTTGCACAACTTTCAAGAACCCTCTCCCCCAATTTTTGGGCAATTGGAAAAGCTTCCTAGATTTCAATGATTATCAACATCAAGACAACGATAAAATTTGAACAACAAAAACATGGTTCAGGTTTAAAATCACAATTTACTAAAAAGGATGAAATTGTAACCGTCACAACCTCATTGTCTTTCTTAATGCTGTCCAGTAGTGGAGATAGCAGGTCCAATGATATATCTTCACTTTCCTCTACAACAAGTGTCATAATTGTTTCCATAGACGAAAAAACATTTTCTGGATGATGTTCCCTGAAATTTACAAAACGAACCTCTCTCACTATGTTTTTCTAACTATCTACAAAAATGAATTTGTATACATGTAACAATTATGTTGCACAAGTACAAGCATTAGGTTCAATACAATACACAAATTGAACAATTTTTAAACAATCAGGCATGATAGAGATGAGGCACTATACATTAATATATTGCTTATAGTTTTAATAATTTGGTTTCTTATGATACTTTGATTTTTCCTTAATATAACTGATATTTAGGTTGATTTGCTACAATCATCATATTTTTGCTGGTCTTACTGGAAAAGTATATTGTAGCCAAATTTAAATAAAAATGTTAGATTCAAGTTAAGATACAGATTCCTTCATTATATACACACACAATAGGGTAGAAGATAAAGACAGCTATGTTCTAATATTTGGGTATGGTCAAATTTAAAGTATTTGTGCATCCAAGTGTAGAAATACATTGAAGGAAGTAATCAGTCATCACACAAGTTAGTAAATGTTCATAAAGTACCGAGCAAAAAAATAAATAAAGCATTTGAAAATAGTTCACAGACTATGTAGTAATAGGGGACAAGATATTTAAATTTTGAAGCCGTGATGATGGTGAACTTGTCTAAATCCAGTAGTCCCTACCTTACAGCTTTCAAGAAATGTTGAAACATATCCGAAATCAGAGCATCACATTCAAGGTCCAGCATTACCACACATGATCTGACTTTTGCAACAGTTTCCAAAATTGAGATTCTCTTGGCATATGATTGACTTAACTTGTCATGCAAATTTTCAAATGATGATACTATTAATTGAAAGACCTCCTGCAAGAAAAAAGCCATCGATAAGATTCAATTGATTTACTGATTTTTTCTGTAAAGAGCATGATAATAGTCAAGTGCATTCATAAACTGTGGTAAAAAAATTCTGCACACCTTCATTTGATCATCATCATAAGGAGCTTCAGGTGCAGTAATTCTTGTTATTTCACTGATGCAAGAGGCAACTGCAACTTTGACATCCTTATCTGAGTGCCTTAAAAGTTGGTCAGCAATCAATGCTTTCAATGATGGAGAGAGTGCATTTTGCATAGAATCTGCCGGTGACTGTTCAACCCTTGATAGGCAACTTTCTACTTGCTGCAGTGCAAAGGAAAATACAATATATAAAGTAAAATAACTTTAATACTTTGACTAGCCATTTAGTTAGGACTATTTTTTTATAATCACATATCTTTTATGAGAAAGTAAATTTTCCTCTTCACCTCAAACTCATGCTGTACTTTATGGTTTTTATATTATAAAACTACAAAATCAATTTTTCCTTGAATTGCCTGGATTCAGAGACATTATTTATATCAGAATAATTCTTCATCACTTGTGAAGCTAAACAGCATATAGATTACACACATTAAACAATGCCGCTCTTTCACACTGCTGTAATTTACAATAGATGCTAAATAACTAAAAAAAATACAAACCCAGAGCAACACCAACAATATAAAGTGTAAGATCTATGTAAGATCAGCTACGATATACTTGAGATTTATGTAAGATCTACTTGAGATTTATGTAAGATCAGCTACGATATAAAGTGTTTAGTAATTTAGCATAAAAAAAACATAAGGCAAAGACAGCTAAGGAACACAACCAGATGTGTATATGAAGAGTCTCTAAATTCAGAATATAGTATATTGGTCACTAACAAAAACTAGTGACAGAGGATTATTGCTAATTTTATATTTGTAACAACCCCTGTTGTACCAGAGCAATATTTGACCATGTTTTGCAATATAATTTACTTCCTTTGTAAACTATCTTGTTTTAAAAAATTGTATTCACAAAACCCAGCATTGTGAAACCAATATATGAAAAATATGTCACAACTATAGTATAGTGTTAACCATGAATTCAACAAATATTACTAATATGCTATTAAATTGTCCAGAGCAATAAAATATATTCAACTTATAAGTGAACAGGGACGTATCCAATGATTTCCATGTGACTTGAAGTAGATACATTCCCTATGATCAACAAGTTCCAAAATTTTATTGCAGAAGATAACTGTTTAACAGCAAAATCTGAAGGGATAATTAGTTCTTTTTTAATATTTTGATATTCCTTTCTTCAATCTCACATAAGAAATCCCTCCACAGTTGCAACTCCCCTGCCAACACCACTACAACCAAGCTCGACATT